>Ga0209281_1000077_pt1 | contig 262887 bp, 238 predicted proteins | sample MedtruBG_FD_187514 | JGI IMG/M metagenome (GOLD analysis project Ga0209281, IMG submission 187514) | Root nodule microbial communities of legume samples collected from California, USA - Medicago truncatula BG (SPAdes) (version 2) | ecosystem: Host-associated > Plants > Roots > Nodule | place...
CGTTGGTTACATCTTTGATTTCTCGCGGAGTAACTTGTGATGCTGATAATCTGTTGACTAGCAGTCTGACTCCACAAGCACCCACACGAATTGCTTGATTCAGTTGTTAAAGAGCGGTTGGTTAAGATCTTTCGTCTCAACCGAGGCGCGCATTCTACAGCAGCCTCATTTGCTGTCAAGTGATTATTTTCAGAAGTTTTCAAAGTTTCGCTTGGAAATCCTTAACAACTTCAACCACTTGCGCTTCAGATCTCTCATCAGCGGGAGGCGAATTCTACAGCGTTACACGCTGCTGTCAACACCTCTTTTTCAACTTCCTTTCGGCTCCGATGAACTGAAGCAACCTGCTGTCGAAAACTGCGTAACTCTTTGTTTATCAAGGAGTTTTCCGTTTCGACTGCGCCGGAAGTGGGGCGAATTATAGGCCTCCAGAATCTGCCGTCAAGCACTGATTCGAGTTTCTACCGATATGTGCAAAAACACTGCTTATATATAGACGCGCCTGCAGGGAATGCGCAGTATATTGCCCAACACAAATAGAAATACCCTTGATACCTATATTTCGGACGATGCCACGCAATGAATGACCAGCCTCGCAGCCTAGCCTCTACCCTGTTCTCGGTTGGGCTGCTGCTCATAGCCATGGCGTCGATCCAGTCCGGAGCTTCCCTGGCCAAAAGCATGTTCTCGGTTGTCGGCCCTCAGGGGACGACAACATTACGACTGATTTTTGCCAGTGTGATCATGATGCTGATACTGCGTCCATGGCGGGCCAAACTCACCGCCAGGTCCCTGCGCACCGTCATCGTCTACGGGATGGCGCTGGGCGGCATGAACTTCCTCTTCTATATGTCGCTGCAAACCGTCCCGCTGGGCATCGCGGTTGCACTTGAATTCACCGGCCCACTGGCGGTGGCGATCTACGCCTCGCGTCGCGCGATCGACTTCTTATGGATCGCCCTGGCTGCCGTCGGCTTACTGTTACTGATACCGACGGGAGAAGCGACCGCCGGCATCGATCTGGTAGGTGCGGGTTATGCCTTGGGTGCCGGAGTCTGCTGGGCACTGTACATTTTGTTCGGGCAAAAAGCCGGGGCCGACAATGGCGTGCAAACCGCCGCGCTGGGCGTAATGATCGCTGCGCTCTTCGTAGCCCCCATCGGTATTGTCCATGCAGGTTCCGCTCTGCTGACTCCATCTTTGATCCCTGTGGCCCTCGGCGTCGCCATCTTGTCCACCGCTCTCCCCTACACCCTGGAGATGGTCGCCCTGACCCGTATGCCGGCCAGAACCTTCGGCACACTGATGAGTATCGAGCCTGCCTTCGGCGCGCTATCTGGCTTGCTGTTCCTTCATGAATACCTCTCGTTGTCACAATGGATGGCAATCATGTGCATCATTCTGGCATCTGTCGGTGCAACCATGACCATGAGCTCTGCCACCAGGCCAGCAGTAGCGGCAGATTGAAAGCAGATATGACACGGCTCTGGTATTTGCCGCTCAATTAGGCCATGTTTAGCCCGCACCCCAGAGTCATGCCATGGACCATTTCAGATAGGGATATCGGTACGCGTCAAGCGAAAGCGAATGCAGCCAGACCCGGGCACAAGATCCGGGGACGCTATAAGGACAGTAATGAAACGATTTTTGATACTGGTCGCCGTACTTGCAATTGCGGGCTGCGCAGCGACCTCGGAAACTCAGATCAAGCACGGTAAGAAAGGGCTACACATCAACTGTTCCGGACTGTCTTCATCCTGGGACAAGTGCTACGCCAGCGCAGCCAACTCCTGCGCCCCCAAGGGATACAAGGTCATCGCCAAATCGGGAGATGCCGTGGAAGAGCCCGGCGATTATCCGTTTGGTCTCAATCCTGCGGGTTATACCAGCCGCAGCATGATTGTCATCTGCAAATAGACAGGGCCGTCGCCTCAGGTTCTCGGACTTGCGATCTGACGGCCGATTTCCTCGTAGCTGGACTTCAGCACAGTGCGCTGGATATCAGGGCTAGCCAGCATGCGCGCTACCACCAGCGCGCCAATACATTGCGACAGAATCGCCCACGCCAGGCTGTCGCTTTGCAGAACACCCGCCCAACGTTCCTGAAGCCGACAAATCCAGTGCTCGGCCTGTTGACGGACCATCAGGTCGGATCGGGCAATTTCCGCCCCCAATGCCGGCAATGCACAACCGGTCTCCGGATTCTCGACGTGAGACATACTCAGGTACTGTTTCAAACAACGCTCAAGCTTGTCACGGTCCCGTCCCTCCCCCAGTCGCGTCAGGCTTTGCCCCAACTCACGCTCGACGATGCTGGCGAACAACTCGTCTTTCGACGAGAAATGGCTATAGAAGGCGCCGCCACTCAAGCCAATCGCTTTCATCAGGCCGTCCACGCCGACCGTTGAAAATCCAGACTTCTTGGCCGATACCGCACTGCTTTCCAGCAGCCTTTGCCTGGTTTCCAGCTTGTGACTGGCCGAATAACGCATTGCCCTTCTCCCTAAATTGCTCGCCTTGACGTCTGTCGAATCATAGCATAACGTTCGTTTAGTTAACGATCGTTTACCAAAAGGGATCTACCCATGAATAACAAGAAGGTCGTACTGGTCGTCGGTGCAGGTGATTCCACGGGCGGCGCCATTGCCAAGCGTTTTGCCCAGGAGGGTTTTGTCGCCTGCGTCACCCGCCGCAGTGCGGACAAGCTCCAGCCACTGGTGGATGCCATCAAGGCCGACGGTGGCGAGGCCCACGGTTTCGCCTGCGATGCCCGCAAGGAAGATGATGTGGTAGCACTGGTCGAGCAGATCGAAAACGAGATCGGTCCCATCGAGGCATTTGTCTTCAACATCGGCGCCAATGTACCGTGCAGCATTCTCGAAGAAACCGCCCGCAAGTATTTCAAGATCTGGGAAATGGCCTGTTTTTCCGGTTTTCTCAATGCCCGTGAAGTGGCCAAACGCATGGCCAAGCGCCAGCGAGGCACGATCCTTTTCACCGGTGCCACTGCAGGCCTGCGTGGAGCAGCCGGGTTCGCCGCATTTGCCGGCGCCAAGCACGGCATTCGAGCACTGGCGCAAAGCATGGCCCGAGAGCTCGGCCCGATGAACATTCACGTTGCCCATGTCGTCGTCGACGGCGCCATCGATACCGACTTCATCCGCGACAGCTTCCCCGAGAAATACGCGACCAAGGATCAGGACGGCATTCTCGACCCCGAACACATCGCCGAGAATTACTGGTACCTGCACAGCCAGCCCCGCGACGCCTGGACTTTCGAACTGGACCTGCGCCCCTGGAGCGAACGCTGGTAAGCCCTCCCCCACAACAATAAGCAGAGCGCATCGAACATGAGCAAAACCGTGGAATTCCTTTTTGACCTGGGCAGCCCCACCACTTACCTGGCCTATACCCAGCTACCGACAATCTGTGAGCAAACCGACAGCCAACTGATCTACATCCCGATCCTGCTCGGCGGCGTGTTCAAGGCCACCGGCAACGCCTCCCCGGCGACCATTCCCGCCAAGGGCCGCCACATGATTCAGGACCTCGACCGTTATGCCCGGCGCTACGGCGTACCACTGAAGTTCAATCCGCATTTCCCGATCAACACCCTGATGCTGATGCGTGCCGTGACCGGCATTCAGTTGCACCACCCCGAGCGTTTTGTCGCCTTCATTGACTGCCTGTTCAACGCCCTGTGGGTCGACGGCCGCAACCTCAATGACCCGGCCACCGTGGCGGCGGTGCTGAGCGACAACGGTTTCGATCCCAACGAGGTGCTGGCACTGACCGCCGACGAAACAGTCAAGGCAACGCTCAAGGACAACACCGAGAAAGCGGTGCAGCGCGGCGTATTCGGCGTACCAAGCATGTTTGTCGATGACCAGCTGTATTTCGGCCAGGATCGACTGGACTTCGTGCTCGAAGCCCTGATTTAAATCTCGACCACCAACCGCCCCTTTGCCTCTCCTGACAAGAGCAGTACATGGGCGGCTTCTGCGGATTCCAGCGTGAACGAGTGCGGGTCAAGCAACGGCGCGAGCTTGCCCGCCTCAATCAACCGCGCCGCCTCGTGCAGAATCTCGCCGTGATGCTCACGCCCCTTGCCGGTCAGGAGCGGCAGCAAAGTGAAGACACCGGAGTATGTCGCTCCCCGAAAGGAAAGCGGTGCCAGGCTGTGCTGACCCCACCCCAGGCAACTGAGCACATGGCCGTGATACATCCGTGCCGCCTTGAATGACGCATCCAGCGTTTCACCCCCCACTGTGTCATAAACAATGTCGAAGCCCTCACCGGCCGTATGCTCAGCCATATAGTCTTCAACCGAAGACTTGCGGTAATCGATAAACGTCGCGCCGAACCCTTCGATAATCGACTGCTGCCCGGCAGAGCCCGTAGCAAAAACTTCTGCGCCAAAAGCGCGGGCGATTTGCACCGCGACATGGCCAACACCACCGGCGCCACCATGGATCAATACCTTTTGCCCGGGCCGAACGCGAGCCCGGTCGACCAGACCTTCCCAAGCGGTGATCAGCACCAGCGGCAAACCGGCAGCCTCACGCATGCTCAAGTTGTGTGGTTTGCGAGCCAACAGTCGCGCGTCGACCACCGCGTACTCGGCCAATGAACCTTGAATACCGCCAATACCAGTGGCCATCGCATACACGTCATCTCCCGGCAGCCAGCCGCTGACGCCCTCCCCCAGCGCCGCTACGGTTCCGGCCAGATCCATCCCCACTATCGCCGGCAATGGTTGAGCCGCATGGGTCGCCTGCCCGGAGCGGATTTTGCCGTCCAGCGGATTGACACCGCTGGCCCTGATCCTGACCAGTACCTGCCCCGCCTGCGGCACGGGCCGTGCAATGGAAACCAGACGTAACGGCGCATTGGCCGAGTCAACCATCAGAGCGCGCATATTCAGTAAGTCAGTCATTTCGCCATGTCCCATCAGTAGTGAATGCAGGACTGATTTTGTCTTGCTCAATTCATGCCGATAAGACGCCATGCCGCTATAGTGATCATTCCATTACGGCATCAATGAGCGATCCCGTGGACAAACTCAATGCAATGGCGATTTTCGTGCGGGTGGTCGAACGGGGCAGTTTTTCCGCCGTTGCCCGGGAGTTGCAGACCAGCCAGCCGACCATCAGCAAAGTGTTGCAAGCACTGGAAGCCCGATTGGGCGGAAAGCTGATTACCCGCAGTACCCGCAAGTTGTCCCTGACGGACGAAGGTCAGCGGTACTACAACGAATGCAGACTCATCCTCGCCGCCGTGGACGCGGCGGAACATAGCTTTCAATCCGGTCGGGAAAGGGCCGCCGGACCGTTGAAAATCGGCTCGTCGGTCAGTTTCGGACGCTTGCAGATCGCCCCCCGCTTGCCGGACTTTCTCAAACACTACCCTGACGTACAGATCGACCTGCAACTGAGCGATCAAAACCAGGATCTGGTCAGCGAAGGGCTGGACGTGACGTTCAGGATCGGAGCCCTGAACGACAGTGGCCTGATTGCTCGCCTTGTCGGCAATACCCACCGTGTCACCGTCGCATCACCTGACTACCTCAGGCAAAACGGTCAACCGCAAACACCGGAGGAACTGGGCAGGCACAACTGCCTGATGTTCAACCTGTTGAGCAGTCAAAACCTGTGGCTGTACACAAAAGACACCCAACGCCACGAAGTGCGGATCAAGGGCAATGCGCAGAGCAACAATTCCGAGGCGATCCGCGAAATGGTGCTGGGGGGATTGGGGATTGCACTGTCACCGATATGGCTATTCAGCGAGGACCTGAGCGCCGGCCGGGTGAGCGCGATTTTGCAGGACTACAGTACGTTGTCGCTGCCAATTTATGCCGTATCCCCGGCGAATCGTCGCCAATCCGCCAGGGTCAAAGCCTTTGTCGACTATATGGCTCAGGCGCTGGATAAAGCGCCTGAGCTGCACATAAACAAATAGCTATAGCAGCAAACCGATCAGATAGCCGCAGTACGAGTGTTCAGCCACTCAAGTGCAGCACCTTCGACCAACGGACTCAGGCGCTCGCGCACTTCGGCGTGGTAGGCGTTGAACCACTGCTTTTCCTCGTCCGACAGCAGAGAGATTTCCAGGCAGCGCGTATCGATCGGGCACAGGGTCAGGGTTTCGAACTTGAGGAACTCGCCGAATTCGCTTTTGCCTGCCTCACGGTTCATCGCCAGGTTTTCGATCCGCACACCCCAACGACCCGGACGATAGGTGCCCGGTTCAATGGACGTGATCATGCCGGGTTGCATAGCGGTTTGCGGTGCAGGTGCGGCCTGATAAGCGATGACTTGCGGACCTTCGTGGACGTTCAGGAAGTAACCGACGCCATGACCGGTGCCGTGACCGTAGTCGACACTTTCCGCCCAGATGGGCGCACGGGCGATGGCATCGAGCAGCGGTGACAGGATGCCTTTCGGGAACTGCGCGCGGGACAATGCAATCACGCCCTTGAGCACACGGGTGCAATCGCGCTTTTGCTCATCGGTCGGCGTGCCCACCGCAACCATGCGCGTGATGTCGGTGGTACCGCCCAGGTACTGGCCGCCGGAGTCGATCAGCAACAGGCCGTCCCCTTCGATCACCGCGTGTTCTTCTTCGGTGGCATGGTAGTGCGGCATCGCGCCATTGGCGTTGAACGCGGCAATGGTGTTGAAACTCAGCGACACATAATCCGGACGGCGCTCACGGGCGGCGGTGAGTTTTTCGTCAATGGTCAGTTCGGTAATGCGCTCGCGCCCCATCGCCGAGTCCAGCCAGGCGAAGAATTCGCACAGCGCTGCGCCGTCCTGCTCCATGGCCTGACGGATGTGTTCGGCATCGGCCAGGCTCTTTTGCGATTTGGCCAGGGTAGTCGGGTTCAGGCCTTCGATCAGCTTCACCCCGCTGTCGAGGTTATCCAGCAACCCCGCTGTGACCCGCGCCGGGTCGACCTGCACGCTCGCGCCGCTCGGCACGGCACGCAGTGCAGCAGCGACTTCGCTGTAATCGCGCAAGGTCACACCGTCCTGTTCGAGGATGGCACGCAGCTCGGCGCTGACTTTGCTCAAGGCGACAAACAGCGTGGCCTGTTGCTGATTGATCAAGGCGAAAGAAACAAACACCGGGTTGAACGACACGTCGCCACCGCGCAGGTTAAACAGCCAGGCGATGTCATCGAGGGTGGCGATGAAATGCCAGTCGGCACCCCGCGCCTGAAGGGTTTCACGCAGTTTGGCAAGTTTTTCGCCACGGCTGACGGTCGCCTGTGGAGGCAAGTGCTGATAGATCGGTTCGTCCGGCAGCCCTGGACGGTCGGTCCAGACACCGCTCAGCAGGTCGATGTCGGTGCGCAGGCGAGCGCCGCGCTCTTCAAGCCTGGAGCCCAAGGTCCGTGCCGATGCCACGGCCATGACCGCGCCATCGACCGCGACAACGCCCCCCTCGGGGGTTTGCTCGGCCAGCCACTCCAGTGGCCCGGGCTGACCCGGTTGCAGCTTGACCAGTTCAATGCCGCTGCCCTTGAGTTCCTTGGTCGCCTGCTCCCAATAACGGCTGTCGGCCCAGACGCCGGCAAAGTCCGGGGTCACGATCAGGGTGCCGACCGAACCATGGAAACCCGACAACCACTGGCGCCCCTGCCAGTAACCCGGCAAGTATTCGGACAAGTGCGGGTCGGCCGACGGCACCAGCAAGGCGTGAATGCCCTCCCGGCTCATCAGTTCGCGGGTTTGCGCCAGGCGCTGGGGTACCGATCCATTGATCGAAAGCTGCGTATTCATCGTGTCTCCTGCTAACCACGTCATCATTATTGTTGAGTGCCGATCAACGTCGGCGCTTCGTTGCCCTATTGCCAGAAAGCCGGAGCACTGACGCAGGCTGCCTTGATCAGTTGAACCGCCTGGTCGATGTCCTGCTCGGTGGTGAAACGCCCGAGGCTCAAGCGGATGGTGCGACTGGCGGAGCGGGCATCGTGCCCCAGGGCCAGCAGTACATGGGATGGGGTATTGCTCGCGGAATTGCAGGCCGAGGTCGCGGAAAACGCGATCGAGGCCAGCAACGCCGCCGGGTTGAACTCGCCCTCGTCGAAGGTCAGGCTCAAGGTATGGGGAATACGCCGGGTCGGGCTGCCGTTGAGACGTATGCCGGGAATGCTCCGCAATTGCTCGAGCAAGCGTTCACGCAAGCGCACGATGGTAGCTTTCTCTTCATCGAACGCAGCCGCTGCCAGTGCAAAGGCCGCGCCCATGGCCACGATCTGATGGGTCGCCAGCGTGCCGGAGCGTAAACCGCCCTCATGCCCGCCGCCATGGATCTGCGCCTGCAAACGCTGTTGTGCACGCGGACCGACGTACAACGCGCCGATGCCCTTGGGGCCGTAGAGCTTGTGCGCGGAAAACGACATCAGATCCACCGGCCACTGCGCGAGATCGATCGCCACTTTGCCCGCGCCCTGTGCGGCGTCGACATGGAACAACGCTCCGCGATCACGCACGACCTGACCGATGGCGGGAATGTCGTTCAGGGTGCCCAGTTCGTTGTTGACCAGCATCAGCGACACCAGGAAGGTGTCCTCGCGCATGGCTTCGCTGACCGCTTGCGCCGTGATCAGGCCCTCGGCGTCCGGCACCAGGTAGGTCACCGCGACTCCGGCCTCCTGCAGTTGCCGGGCGGTATCGAGAATGGCCTTGTGTTCGATCTGGCTGGTGATGATATGGCCGCCGCCAGTGCCGCGGGCCTGGGTCACGCCTTTGAGCGCGAGATTGTTGGATTCGGTGGCGCCGGAGGTCCAGACGATCTGCCCGGGCGTCGCGCCGACCAGTTCGGCGACCTGGCGTCGCGCCTGTTCGACCGATTGCCGGGCCTGCTGGCCGAAGACGTGGGAGCTGGAGGCCGGGTTGCCGAAATTGCCGGTAAAACCCAGACACTCGACCATCACCTTGATGACCCGCTCATCCACCGGCGTGGTGGCGGCGTAATCGAAATACAACGGACGTTTATTCATAAAAAGACTCGCAGAGCGTGTTCCGGGATCAGGAAGCTCGTGACTGCAAACGGCAAAGCGCAGCCTTGTGAGCTGCGCGCTGTTTTCAGAACGCTACCAATACCTGATCGGATGCCGTTAAAGAAGAATTACTTCATTTAAAAGTGCGTAGGAACGCTCCTGAAAAGTCAGCTTAACAGGCATCGGGCAACCGGTTGAAGCAATGCGTCAGCTAAAGCTTTCAAGCAACAGCGGATACAGCGAACCCACGAGCAGCGCGGCCATGCCCCAATTGAACAGGCGCAACCAGCGACGATCCTTCAGAACATTGCGCAACAGCGTGCCGCACGCGGCCCAGACACCGACACTCGGCAGGTTGATGATCGCAAAGACGGCCGCGATCACGATCACATTCGTGAAATAACCCTGCATCGGCGTGTAGGTGCTGATGGCGCCAATGGCCATGATCCAGGCCTTGGGATTGACCCACTGGAACGCGGCGGCGCCCAGATAGCTGATCGGTTTCGCCTCGCCCTGCTGATTCTCCGACATGGGTCCGGAATGGGCGATTTTCCACGCCAGATAAAGTAAATACGCCGCCCCCGCATAACGCAGCACGGTGTAGAGCAAAGGGTAAGTCTGGAACACCGCGCCAAGGCCAAAGCCGACCGCCACCACCAGTACAAAGAAGCCACAAGTGATGCCGAGCATGTGCGGAATCGTGCGGTTGAAGCCGAAGTTCACCCCGGAGGCCAGCAACATGGTGTTGTTCGGGCCGGGTGTGATCGAGGTAACGAGGGCAAACAGGGCGAAGCCCAGCAGCAGGTCGAGAGAGAGCGTCATGGGTGGCAGTCCGTCAGGGTCGGTCAGGTATTGACCCTATCGCACCCCTTGGGAGAAACCCATGGACAGTTGCGCGAAACTTGGAGCAGTACAGTTTTGCCTCAGCTTGGACGACCGTGAAGCTGTACAGACCGCTCGGCGTTCATTTCACCGTGGTTGTCGAAGTTGAACGACTTTTGCGGCTGGCCGAGCAGTTCGGCTTTTTTCGCGTGGTATTCGTCGAAGGACAACCCACGGCGGTTCAGCGCCTCCAGTGCCAGTTCCTTGCTTTCTTCAGCCGTGTAAGGCCGAAGCTCAGGGGAAACATGGCTGGCACATCCGGCGAGTACGGAGACAGCGAGCATCAGCAAAGCAGCAATCATCGGTTTCATTTCTGGCGTCCTGGCGACTGGGTTCGAAGCAATGAACACAGGCTACCCGCGCCTCCCGGACAGCAGAAATCAACGCTTTCAATAGTGGCTATCAAGAAATGGCGATCATTGTCGATGTGCCGGGAGAACGCGGGCCGGACGCGCACTGGTTGGAGCCGACTTGATGGCAATTGTGTGGCGCTGCTGCTCGTCGGGCACTCGGTGGGTGCGAAAGAGGCTGGCCTATATTTATTCGGTCGTACAACGACACAGGTACTTTCCATTCACAAAACAACAACAGGGAGATCCATCATGAGCGTCAAACCCATTCCAGAGGGGTATCACAGCGTCACCCCCTATCTGGGCATCAACAAAGCCGCCGAAGCCATCGCTTTCTACAAAAAAGCCTTCGGCGCCATTGAAATCATGCGCCTGGACACGCCCGATGGCGGTGTCGGCCACGCGGAACTGCGCATCGGCGATTGCCCGATCATGTTGGGCACACCGTGTGATCAGGGGCCGCTGAGCAACCCGGACAATTCGCCGTCCGTGGGTCTGCATTTGTATGTGACAGATGTCGACAAGTCCTACAAACAGGCGATCGATGCCGGTGCAACCGTTGTATCGGAGGTCAAGGATCAGTTTTACGGCGACCGTTCAGGGACCTTGAAGGATCCCTACGGGCACCTGTGGTTCCTGGCCACGCACAAGGAAGACCTGACCCAGGAGCAGATCGAGCAACGGGCCAAGGAGATGTTCGCCCAGAGTTGAAATCCCTGGTGATGGAGCGGGCCTCTTCGCGAGCAGGCTCGCTCCCACAAGGGCCCCGCCTTCAGCAGCACCGCCGACTTGCTGATCACTTGCGCAAGCAAGCCCGCCCACAGCCGTCGGCAATGAGAAACATTTTCTTTCATTTCCCCTTTCGGGATTTCCCCTGCTCATCCGTCCTACATAGATGCAGTCCTTTCGCGTAGGCAAAAGCCACGACTGGACCTTCAGGGCGCTCATCCCTGCGAAGCCCGCAGCCGAGCCGCCTCTCATCCAGCCAAGACCTCCAACATGTCAAAGAAGTCCCGTTCAAAGATCTGGTTCCTGGTCCATAGCTGGCTGGCATTGCCGATCTGGTTTTTCGTGCTGATCGTCTGTGTAACCGGCACCCTGGCCGTCATCAGCCAGGAGATTGTCTGGTTGGCCAACCCGCCAATGCGCGCCAGCCAACCCTCGGACGATGCTCCCCTGCTCAGCTACCAGCAGGTCATCGAGGCCATCAACAAGGCCGAACCGCAGACCGTGGTGCAGAGCATCAGCCGCCCCGACGAGTCGCACTTCGCCCTGGATGTCGAAGTCAGCTACCCCGACGGGCGCTCGGTGGTGATTTATGTCAATCCGTACAGCGGCGTGATCCAGGGTATCGCGCCGCAGTTCAACTTCCGCGCCTTCACCCGGGCGCTGCACGGCTGGTGGCTGGTGCCTTTTACCAATGGCTACAGTTGGGGCTGGTACCTGGTGTCGTTTCTTGGCCTGCCGTTGCTGGCTTCGCTGGTCACGGGACTGGTGGTCTACAAACGCTTCTGGAAAGGCTTCTTCCGTCCGACCCTGCGCATTCGTCATGGCGCGCGAATTTTCTGGGGCGACTTTCATCGCTTGAGCGGCATCTGGTCGATCTGGTTCATCGCGGTGATTTCCGTCACCGGCACCTGGTTCCTGATCCAGGCATTGCTGTTCGATAACCAGATTTCCATTTCCACGGAAAAGATCATCCCGGCGATGTCCCGCGAAGCGGTGCCGCTGTCAGCCGATGGCTCGCCCCCGCCGAGTATCGACCTTGACCGCGCGGTTGAAATCGCCACACAGAAAATCTCCGGACTGGAGGCCAGTTTCGTCAGCCTGCCGGGCAATGCCTACAGCCACCTGGATGTCGGTGGGCGCGGTTGGTATCCGTTGATGTTCCAGACCGCCACGATCAACCCGTACAACGGCGAAATCGCCGCCTCGCGCCTGATTTCGGACCGCTCGGCCCTGGAGTTCGTCACCGAGTCCATGCGCCCGCTGCACACCGGCGACTTCGGCGGACTGTGGATCAAGCTGATCTGGGCATTCTTCGGCCTGCTGCTGAGCATGATGGTGCTCAGCGGTCTGCTGATCTGGACCAGGCGCACGGCGCTGGCCACGGCCAATGCCTTCAAACGCAGCAACAAAAAACAACGCGACACCGCGGCGCAACCGGCCACGAACCACGAATTGTCGGAGGTCGAACTGTGAGCAAAGACATTGCAGCCCCGCAACCTTCGCGCCTGAGCCTGTTCTGGCACAAATGGCGCTTTCACCTGAACGTCCTGTTGTTGCTGATTCCACTCGGCTTCATGCCCAAGTACTTCGCCGACGAGGCATTGATGCGCGGCGACAGCGGCCTTGGCGAACGGGAAGTCGGCGAAGTCCGGATCGGCCCCTGGAGCTTGCGCCTGGCTGAATTGCGCAATTCAGCCCCGATGCTCGAAGGCCCAGCCGGCTACATGAAGGGTTTCAACGCAGCACTGTGCGAGGCCTGTATCGACCAGGTCAAGGCCACTTACCTGCGCATCGGCAAGCCCCGCAGCCTGCGCGCCGCCGGGGTGATTTTCTTCGGCACGCCCTACCGCATGGGCGCTTCGCTGCCCGTCCCGGAAAAGACCAGGGCCGACGCCGAACTGTGGATCACCATGGAAGGCTGGGACGGCGCCATGCATCAGGCATCCATTCCTTTGAGCCAGGCCTCCCCCGCCACCATCGCCTGGTTGAACAAACAAGGAGGCAAACCATGATCAACCCTCTTCGCCCGCTCAACGCCATGTTGCTGGTGCTCTGCGCCGGCTTCAGCGCCAGCGCCCTGGCCCACAACCCGATGTGCGAGTGCAAGGCCATCGACGCGGAGCAGATCAAGTGCACCGGCGGTTTTTCCGACGGCAGCGGTGCTCCGGGTGTGACCCTCGATGTGATCGGCTACGACGAAACCATTCTGGTGCCGGGCAAGCTCGGGCCTGATTCGACCCTGACCTTCAAGAAGCCCGGCGCCGAATTCTATGTGCTGTTCGATGCCGGCCCCGGTCACGTCGTGGAAATCGACCAAGCGGACATCGAGGCACCATGAGCACTCCAACGACCCAAGTCGTGCGCCCGGCCGGGGCCGGTCACGAAACCCTCTACGTTCTGTTGCTGTGCCTGATGATCCTGGCGGTGGCCGGCTCGGTGGTGCTCTGGCGCGGCGAATCCCATGAGGTAAGCAGTGTCAGCAGCCATCAACTGGATGCGCGCCGTGACCTCAGTGCATCCGAGCAAGGTATCTACGCCGATCTGCGGGTGACGCTGGACGAGATCCAGCTGCTGCGCCAGGAGCAGCAAACGTTGCCGACACCCGAAGTGCTGGCCGAGGAAGGGTTTGCCCCGTTTGCCCGGGACGCCAGCGCCGTCAGTCGGGGCGGCCATGCCTGGCAATTGCTCGACGCCAAGGCCTATTTCGGCCAGAGCCAGGCGCCGACGGTCGCCGGCTCATTCCTGATGCGCCTGGCCGCAGCCAATGATGCACCGGACATCTGGCTCAACCGCGCCAGCACGCTCACGGCACCGGCCGACCTCAGCGACGCCGCGCTCGAAAGCGCTGGCTGGCAGCAAATCGTCGCGCAATTCGATGCCGGCGTGACCCGCCAGCACCGGCACTGAACCCTCGCCTTTTTCCGAGAGAAGACCGCTTTCCCATGCCCAATTCATCTCACCGTTGTTTTTTACGCCTGCTGCTGGTCGGCTTGCTCGCCTGCCTGCTGCCCTCACTGGCCAGCGCTGATGAAGCCAAGCGTCTGCGCATCGGCATCACCCTGCATCCCTACTACAGCTACGTGGCGAACATCGTCGGCGACAAGGCCGAAGTGGTGCCGCTGATTCCGGCCGGTTTCAACCCGCATGCCTACGAGCCCCGCGCCGAAGACATCAAGCGCATCAGCGGGCTGGACGTGATCGTGCTCAACGGCGTAGGTCATGACGATTTCGCCGACCGCATGATCGCCGCCAGCGAAACCCCAAGGGTCCCGGTGATCGAAGCCAACGAAAACGTACCGCTGCTGGCCGCCACCGGCGTGGCCGCTCGCGGTGCCGGCAAAGTGGTGAACCCGCACACCTTCCTGTCGATCAGCGCCTCGATTGCCCAGGTCAACAACATCGCCCGGGAGCTGGGCAAGCTCGATCCGGTCAATGCCAAGACCTATACCGAAAATGCCCGCGCCTACGGCAAGCGCTTGCGCAAGATGCGCGCCGACGCCCTGGCCAAACTGACCCAGGCACCGAGCGCCGAACTGCGGGTGGCCACGGTGCACGCGGCCTACGACTACCTGCTGCGTGAGTTCGGCCTCGAAGTGACAGCTGTGGTCGAGCCGGCCCACGGTATCGAGCCAAGCCCGAGCCAGCTGAAAAAAACCATCGATCAACTGCGTGAGCTGGACGTAAAGGTGATCTTCTCGGAGATGGACTTCCCTTCCACTTACGTCGACACCATCCAGCGTGAATCCGGGGTGAAGCTGTATCCGCTGTCGCACATCTCCTACGGTGAATACAGCGCCGACAAGTACGAAAAGGAAATGACCGGCAACCTCGACACCGTGGTGCGGGCGATTCAGGAGTCCGGCCAATGACATCGAAAGAAACCATTCTGGCCGATGCAGAATCCCCGGTAGGAGCGAGCCTGCTCGCGAAGGCGTCCGGCCATGCAACATCATCACTGAATGACACACCACAATCGCGAGCAAGCTCGCTCCCACAGGTTCTCGGACCGACCGTGGATTTTGCTGACGTCTGCCTGACCCTTGGCCGCACGACGATCCTCGACCAGGTGACCTTCAAGGTCCGCCCCGGCAGTGTGCACGCACTGGTCGGCCCCAATGGCGGCGGCAAGAGTTCGCTGATCAAGACCCTGCTCGGGCAGATGCCCCACCAGGGCCGCTTGAGCCTGCAATGGCCCGCTGAACCAGGGACCATCGGCTATGTGCCACAGGCGTTGGAGTTCGACCGGGGCTTGCCGATGACCGTCGACGATTTCATGGCCGCCATGTGCCAGCGTCGCCCGGCCTTTCTCGGCTTGAGCACACACTACGCGGCGGCGATTGGCGAGGCGCTGGAGCGGGTCGGCATGCAGGACAAACGCAAGCGCCGCATGGGCGCGCTGTCCGGCGGCGAACGGCAACGGGTGTTGCTGGCCCAGGGGCTGATTCCGCCTCCGCAATTGCTGGTGCTCGACGAACCCATGTCGGCGCTCGATGAGGCCGGCATCCGGGTGTTCGAACGTTTGCTCGGCGACTGGCGAGCGGCGGGCATCACCGTGCTGTGGATCGAGCACGACCTGGAAGCGGTCGGGCGCCTGGCCGATCACGTCACCGGGCTCAATCGCCGGGTGCTGTTCGACGCCACGCCGCAACAGGCGCTGACACCAGAGCGTCTGTTGACCCTGTTCTCGACCCACCCACGGAGCCTTGCCTGATGAGTTACGAAGCTTTTCGCCTGATGGTCCAGGGCTGGGCGTCGTCGGGTTATCTGCCCGAGGCGCTGGCCTATGGGTTCGTGGTCAACGCCTTGATCGCCGGCCTGCTGATTGGCCCGGTGCTGGGAGGCCTGGGCACGTTGGTGGTGGTCAAGCGCTTCGCGTTTTTCTCCGAGGCGGTCGGTCATGCTGCGCTCACTGGCGTGGCCATTGGCATCCTGCTCGGCGAACCCTACACCGGGCCTTACGGCAGCCTGTTCGGCTACTGCCTGCTGTTCGGCATCCTGCTCAATTACCTGCGCAACCGCACCGGCCTGGCGCCGGACACCTTGATCGGTGTGTTTCTGTCGGTGTCGCTCGCCCTGGGCGCGAGCCTGCTGCTGATTCTGGCGGGCAAGATCAACGTGCACATTCTGGAAAACGTACTGTTCGGTTCGGTGCTGACGGTCAACGGCAATGACCTGCTGGTGCTGGCCATCGTCGGTTCGCTGGTCATGGCCCTGGCCTTGCCGTTGTACAACCGCATCATGCTCGCCAGTTTCAATCCGCAGCTGGCGGCGGTACGCGGGGTGGCGGTGAAAACCCTGGATTATCTGTTCGTGATTCTGGTGACGCTGATCACCGTCGCCGCCGTGAAGGTCATCGGCGCGATTCTGGTGGGCGCCCTGCTGGTGATTCCGGCCGCCGCGGCACGCCTGCTCAGCCAATCGCTGAAGGGCTTTTTCTGGTGTTCGGTGCTGATCGCCACGGTCAGCACGCTGTGCGGGATTCTCGCGCCGATCGTCTTCGACCTGCCGATCCCGTCCGGCGCCGCGATCATCCTCGTGGCCGGTATCGCCTTCGCCCTGGCCGCCCTCGCGCGCGGCGTCGTCCCCAGCCTGAAAGGGAACCTTGGATAAATGACTTTTCCACTGCGCCAACTGACCCTCGCCATCGCCCTGTGTGGACTGGCGACAACGGCCAGCGCCGCCGACAACGGTAAACCGCTGCGCGTGCTGGCCTCCTTGCCGATTACCTATGGCCTGGGCGAAGCCTTGCTCAAGGGCACCGATGTCAGCCTCGAACGCGCGGCCCCGGCCAATTTGCCCGGCAGCCGCCAGACCGCCTATTTCACCGGCCGTGGTGCCCCGGCGCTGGCCAAACTGGCGGACGATGCTGATGCAGTGATCGACCTGCGCTCACTGTGGGCAGATGACCCGCTGTACCCGATCTCCCGGCGCAGTAATATCCGCATCGTCGAAGTCGATGCCGCCCGCCCGGTGGACGGCGCCCTGCCCGGTATTGCCGTGCAGCCCGACAACAAGGTCGACGGGCTGAACAGTCAGCCGTGGCTTTCCAGCAACAACATGGGGCGCATGGCCGACGTGATGGCGGCGGACCTGGTACGCCTGGCCCCCGAGGTCAAGCCGAAAATCGACGCCAACCTGGCAGCACTCAAGCAGCGTTTGCTCAAGCTCAGTGCCGCCAGCGAAGCGCGGCTGGCCAATGCGGACAACCTCAGTGTGATGAGCCTCAGCGATCACTTCGGCTACCTGATCGGCAGTCTCAATCTGGAATTGATCGGCCAGGACGCACGCGCCGATGCCGAGTGGACAGCCGAAGCGCTCAAGCAATTGGGCACAACGCTCAGGGACAATGATGTGGCGGTGGTGCTGCATCACCGGCAACCGTCGGATGCGCTGAAAGCGGTGATTGCCGGGTCGGGTAGCCGGTTGGTGGTGTTGAGTACCGATGCCGAGGATCCGGTGGCGGAGCTGGAAGGGAATGTGGATCTAGTCATCAAGGGCCTTAGTGGCGTGTAACCTCGGTTGGACCGCGTTATCGTTCTTCGCGAGCAAGTCGAATCGTCGCACCGCCGCTCCCACAGGGCAGCGCATTCCAAATGTGGGAGCGGGCTTGCTCGCGAAGGCGGTCTTACAGACAACACAAATTCCAGACCTGAAAAAGCCCGCTGACTGTCACCAGTCCAGCGGGCTTCTTTTTGCATGACGGTTCAGTGCGCCACAGCCGCCTGCTCGTCCATTTTCTGCCGCAGGCTCAACGGACGCATGTCGGTCCAGGTCTCTTCAATGTAAGCCAGGCATTCCTTTTTCAGCCCGCCTTTGCCTACTGTGCGCCAGCCTTGTGGCACGGCTTTGTAGTCGGGCCAGATCGAGTATTGCTCTTCGTGGTTGACCACGACCTGAAAGAGGATGTCCTCACGGTCGAATACTGACGTCATGCTGTCTCTCCATCGTTTTCGGGCGGGCTGCGCCGTGTGCGCAGCCGTTATGTAGAAAGAACGTTCCGCCGGGCGGGAAATTTAGGGATTGGCAGTGGCGGCGACCAGGGCCCGGCCGAAGATTTCGGCCACGCGATCGATCTGCGCAGCAGTAATCACCAGCGGCGGCAGGAAGCGCACCACCGCGCCATGGCGGCCACCGAGTTCCAGGATCAAGCCACGCTTGAGGCATTCGCGCTGCACCAGGGGTGCCAGGCGGGCGAAGGCCGGCGGATGGCCTTGGGCATCCAGCGCGCCCGTCGGGTCGACCAGTTCGACGCCAAGCATCAAGCCACGCCCGCGAATGTCACCCAGTTGCGGGAAGTCCCGCTGCAGGATGCGCAGGTGCTCGGCCAGGCGCTCGCCCATCGCGGCGGCATGCTCGCAGACCTTGTGATCGACCAGATAACGCATCACCGCGGAGCCGGCGGCCATGGCCATCTGGTTACCACGGAACGTCCCGGCATGGGCGCCCGGAAGCCAGGTGTCGAGCCAGTCGCGATAGACCACCACCGCCAGCGGCAGGCTGCCGCCGATGGCCTTGGACAGCACCACGACATCGGGAATGATCCCGGCGTGCTCGAAGGCGAACATCTTGCCGGTGCGGGCGAAGCCACTCTGGATTTCATCGACGATCAGCGCGACACCCGCCTGTTCGGTGATCCGCCGCAGACCGCGCAGCCAGTCCAGATCCGCCGGGATCACCCCGCCCTCGCCCTGCACCACTTCCACGATCACTGCCGCCGGCAATTGCACGCCAGCCTCGGGATCGTTGAGCAGGTTTTCCAGGTAACTCAGGTTGGCCTTGACCCCTTGCACGCCGCCAAGCCCGAACGGGCAGCGGTAATCGTAAGGGTACGGCATGAACTGCACGCCACTGCCGAGCAAGGCGCCCAGAGGCTTTTTCGGCCCCAGGCTGCCCATCAGACTCAACGCGCCCTGACTCATGCCGTGGTAACCACCCTGGAACGACAGCACGGTGCTGCGCCCAGTGGCGGTACGCACCAGTTTCAGTGCCGCTTCCACGGCGTCGGTACCGGTCGGGCCACAGAACTGGATCTTCGCTTCAGCGGCCAGGGCTGGTGGCAGCAAGCCGAACAAGTCCTGGACGAACCGGTCCTTGACCGGCGTGGTCAGGTCGAGGGTATGCAGCGGCAGTTCATCGCTCAGCACTTGCTGGATGGCTTCGATCACCACCGGGTGGTTGTGCCCCAGGGCCAGGGTTCCGGCTCCGGCCAGGCAATCGATGAAGGTTCGGCCTTCGACATCCTCGACGTAGATGCCCTTGGCGCGCTTGAGTGCCAGGGGAATGCGTCGTGGATAGCTGCGGGCGTTGGATTCCTGCCGGCTCTGACGGGCCAGAAGCGGCGATTCGTTGAATTGATAAAGCGTCTCGGCGGACGTCGCCGGCTGCTCTTCGATAAGGCTGGTAGCGACTGACATCTCTCGACCCCTCAATACGCTGTGGATAGTGACCAAAACTGCACACCGGGCAGGTGCGCGCTCCGGTCATGGGGCGCACTTGTCAGGTTTTCCTGTTCTGGAAACGCATCAGCGAGGCGGGGATTTAGACTTTCAATCCGCTTTCTTGGCGTTCACCACAATACCCTGTGGGAGCGGGCTTGCTCGCGAAGAGGCCATCACATTCAACATTTATGTCGACTGTTACGCCGCCTTCGCGAGCAAGCCCGCTCCCACAGGGTTCAGCGGTGTTTTTCAGACCGGTTGCAGCGGCATCGTCAGCTCAACCCGCAAGCCGTCCGGCCGGCTATCGAAATGCAGGGTGCAACCGCAACGCTGAACGATGGCCTGGACAATCGCCAGTCCCAGACCACAACCGGTGCTCTGGCCGTTGCGCCAGAAGCGCTGGGTCAGGTGTTGCAGGTCTTCTTCGGCAATCCCCGCCCCATGATCGCGCACCACGAACTGCACACGATTGCCGGTGGTCTCCAGGCTCAACTCCACTGTTTTGTCGGCGGGGGTATGGCGCAGTGCGTTGTCGAGCAAGTTGCGCAGCGCGGCAATCGACAACACGGCGGGCATTTGTACCGGCGCGGCGGATACCTTGCCCGGTGCCTGAAACCTGATGCGCCGGCGATCGCCGCTCGCCGCGTCCTGGATCGCCAGCTTCGCCACTTGCTCGGCGTTGCATTGCACACCGTCGTCAAACGACAGACTGCCTTCGACGCGCGCCAGCAACAGCAATTGTTCGAGGGTCCGGTGCATGCGGTCGGCACCCTCTTCGGCCCGGGCCAGGGACTGGTCCCGGGCGCTGCCGTCAGTCATCCGCGCCACTTGCAGGTGGGTCTTGATCGCGGTCAGCGGGCTGCGCAGTTCGTGGGCCGCGTCACCGGTCAGGCGACGTTCGCGCTCGATGGTCTTGCCGATGCGCTGGAGCAATTGGTTCTGGGTTTCCAGCAAGGGTTGCAGCTCGCTGGGCAGTGGCTGGATCTGCAACGGTTCGAGGGAGTCGGCGCTGCGGCGCATCAAGGCGTCGCGCATGCGGTTGAGGGGCGCCAGCCCCTGGCCGATGCCCAGCCAGAGCAAACACAGGCAGCCGAGCAGCGCCACGCCCACCGGAACCGAAGCGGCCAGCAGAATCGACATATTCAACGCCTCGCGCTCGATCTGCCGGTCGGCGGTGGTGATGCGCAGATCGCCACGTGCCAGGGTAAAACTGCGCCACGGCGCGCCGTCGATCATCTGATCGTGAAAACCAAGTTTCTCGGCCTCCAGGGTCTGCTGCGGATCGGTGTGACTGCGGGCGAGGATCTCACCGCGCAACGAGCTGACCTGGCACGCCATGCCGCCCGGAATGTTCAGTTGTTCGGCGCTGAAATGAGTGCCCTCGCCCTTGCTCGGCACGGGCGGCAGTTGCTCCATCAGTCCGGCGACCATGCGCGCCGACGCCACCAACCGCTGGTCGAGGGAAAACATCATTTGATTGCGCAAATCGCTGAGCATCCAGGCCGCGGCCAGGGCCCAGATCAAGGCAAAGGCGGCGCCGAGCGTCAGGCTCAGGCGCAAACGCAGGCTCATCACTTCGATTCTTCTCCGCCATCAGCCGGCCCCAGGCGATAACCCAGGCCGCGCACGGTCTCGACAATACCGTTGCCGAGCTTGCGCCGCAGGTGATGGATATGGACGTTGAGGGCGTTGCTTTCCAGCTCGTCGTTGAAACCGTAGACGCTGTCCTTGAGTTGCTCGGTGGACAACACGCGGCCACGGTTATGCAGCAAGGCCTGCAACAAAGATTGCTCACGACGCGACAGGTCCACCGGCTGCCCCGCGAGCGTGGTTTCGCGGCTGCTCGGGTCGTAGGTCAGGGCACCATGCTCGATCAGGTTGACGCTGCGCCCCGCCACCCGCCGCAACAGCGTGTGCAAGCGTGCCGCGAGTTCGCGCAAGTCGAACGGCTTGAGCAGATAGTCGTCGGCGCCGGCTTGCAGGCCATCGACGCGGTCAGTGACCGAGTCCCGGGCGGTGAGGACCAGCACCGGGATTTCCAGGCCATGGTGACGCAACTGCTGCAGCAACTTGAGGCCATCTTCATCGGGCAGGCCGAGATCGAGCACCATGACATCAAACTCCGCGACCTTGAGCATCGCCCGTGCGGCGGACGCCGTGGCGACGTGTTCCACGGTCAGGCCCTGGGCGGTCAGGCCGGCGACGATACCGCTGGCGATCAATTCATCGTCTTCGCAAACCAGTATGTGCATGGAAAACCCTGTCGAAAGACATTGATTAAAAAGACACCGGGTTAAGCCAGGATTATGCCTTGACCGGCTGCTGACCGTCATTTCTCAAGACTGATGGTTTGTCGGGCATCCTATAAATATGTACCGCACCTGCACCCTCCTGCCTGAATAACCTGTGTGACGTACCACCCAAACTTCCATCAACACAGGTATTGACCATGTATATACACGCGGACGCATTGACGTCTTTGTTCAATTTGCTCAACACGCTTGGCTCACTGATCACCCAACTGAACGATGAGCAAAAAGCCGCCAGGAAAAAAGGTCTGCAACTTTACAACCTGGGGGAATATCGGGAATCGGAGGCCTATCTCATGATTGCCGCCACCGCAGGGGACCGCGATTCGCAGTATGCACTCGCACAGGTCATCACACTTCGGGAAAGAAGTCTCAAAGAGGAGGATAAAACCCATGCAGAGAGAGAATGGTACGTAAAGGCCGGCGCCCAGGGCGACGTCCGTGCCTTACTGCGATTAGCTGATGAAACCTCGCTTGCCAAAGCGAAAGAGCTTGCAGAGGAGCGCTCCGATCACGGCGACAGCGAAGCCATGCTGCAACTTTATGAACTAACCAAAGATATCGAATGGATGAAAAAATCTGCAGAAGCAGGATTTCTCGAAGCGCAATACAGTCTTGCTGTGCATTATGACAACGATCATTCCCTCATTCCGAACACGGGTGAACGCGAAACGGCTATCGATGGCTGGCTCAAACGTGCAGCCGATGCCGGGTTCCCGAAAGCGATACATTGGTACAGCAATCGTCCGCACATCAGCCATGATCTTCCCGTCAGAAAGGAATGGCTGCTTAAATGGACGGAAACAAACGACGTTTGGTCTCTGCGCTATTACGCGTATGCGCTTGGCGGTGCATACCACGATGAAAATGGCATCGATGTCGAGTACGGCCTCGAAGAGAATCTAGTCAACGCCTACGGCCTCATGTGGCTGATTATGGAAAGCCACAAAGAGTTCAAGGGATACCAAAACATCTCAGATGTTTTTTCGCAGATTGCCGAAACGTTGTCCGAAACAGATAAAGCAGCCGGCAAAGCATTTGCACAGGAGTGGAAACGCACGCATCCGCCAATGTCGGAATACCGATTGACCTATAGCGACCCTCGTTAATCCCGTGACGACGATTCGCGCTGTGAACCCGGTTTTCAGCGCGAATCAGTTCGTTAACATCCGGTTAATCGGCGGCCATCATCGTGCTCGGCAATAGCAGTTTTTAAGGCTTTTTCGATGCGCGGTATTTTTGTTTTTTTCCTCTGGCTATTTACCTGCCTGGTTCAAGCGGCGCCCGGAACCAATCCGTTCGACACCAAACCTGAATTTCTCCCGGTTGATAAAGCCTTCACGTATACCTCTGAACGTCTGGAATCCGGTGAAACCCAGCTCTATTGGCAGATCACCGACGGCTATTACCTGTACCAAAAACGCTTGAAGTTCGACGGATTGCCTGTCGAACAGCACCCCCCGCTGCCGGAAGGTGAAGCGCACAGCGACGAGTTTTTCGGTGAACAGCAAGTCTACCGCCAAGGCCTGGAGCTGAAGATTCCCGCTGGCGCCAGCGGTCAGGTCACGGTCAGTTACCAGGGCTGCGCCGATGCCGGCTTGTGTTATCCGCCACAGACCAGGGTCGTGGACCTGGGCAACACCAATGCGCTGAATGCAGCCACTGAAGCACCGGACCAGGCGCTAGCCAGCAGCTTGCAACAACGGGCGCTGGGCTGGAGCCTTTTGCTGTTCTTCGGCCTGGGCCTGTTGCTGGCCTTCACGCCTTGTTCATTACCGATGCTGCCGATTCTGGCTGGATTGATCGTTGGCAGCGGCGCCACACCCAGACGTGGATTCGCCCTGGCCAGCAGTTACGTAATCAGCATGGCGCTAGTGTATGCGGCGCTGGGTGTACTGGCCGCCTCTCTCGGGGCGAACCTGCAAGCCTGGTTGCAGAACCCTTGGCTGCTGGGCAGTTTCGCGGCGATATTCGTACTGCTGGCGCTGCCGATGTTCGGCTTCTTCGAACTGCAACTGCCGGTGGCCGTGCGTGATCGCCTGGAAAACGTCTCGCGCAATCAACGCGGCGGCAACCTGATCGGCGCCGGGGTGCTGGGGGCGCTGTCCGGTCTGCTGGTGGGACCGTGCATGACCGCACCGCTGGCCGGCGCCCTGCTCTACATCGCGCAAAGCGGTAACGCGCTGCATGGCGGGTTGATTCTGTTCGCCATGGGCATCGGCATCGGTGTACCGCTGTTGCTGCTGGTGACCGTCGGCAATCGCTTCATGCCCAAGCCCGGCGCCTGGATGAACCTGGTCAAAGGCATTTTCGGCTTCCTGTTCCTCGCCACTGCATTGCTGATGCTGCGCCCGGTGCTGGACGAATCCCTGTGGGTCGGATTGTGCGGTGCGCTGCTGTTGATCGCGGCCTACAGCGCCTGGAAACAGTCCGGAGGTTTTGGTCGTATCGCGCACCTGTTTGGCGCCAGTTCGTTGCTGCTCGGTTTATGGGGTGGCCTATTGGTGATCGGTGCGGCCGCTGGCAGTGATGATCCGTTCAAGCCATTGCTGGTCTACCGCGCCTCGAACCAGGTTGTGGCCGCCGTGCCGGTTGGCCACGATGCCTTCACCACCGTCAAGGATCCGCAGGCACTGCAACGGGAACTCGACGCCGCACACGCTCAGGGCCAGTGGGTGCTGCTGGACTACTACGCCGACTGGTGCGTGTCGTGCAAAGTCATGGAAAAGCAGGTCTTCGGCAAACCTCATGTCCTCGAAGCCTTGAGCGATGTGCGCTTGCTCCGACTGGACGTCACCGCCGACAATGCCGCCAGCCGCGAACTGCTCGGCCGCTACAAAGTGCCAGGGCCGCCGAGCCTGCTGTGGATTGGCGCGGACGGTGAAGAACGGCGCAGCCAGCGCATCACCGGCGAGGTCGATGCCGACACTTTCCTGCAACGCTGGACCATCACCCGAGACGCCCGTTAATGCTGACCTTCACCCTCGGCACCTTTGCCATTGCGCTTAATCACCTGCTGCTGATCAGTGCGCTGGCGCTGGCCACCTTTGTCGGCTGGCGGGTTGCCAAGCGCGGTGGTGAAAACCCCGAGTCGGTGCTGTTCAGCCTGTTTCTGCTGGGCATGCTGGCGGCCCGAATCAGTTTCGTGGCGGCCTATTGGGTGCACTATCGCAATGATCCGTGGCAGGTCATCGACCTGCGCGATGGCGGTTTTCTCGCCTGGCCGGGGGTGGTCGTGGTGCTGCTCGCCACGCTGTATCGCGGCTGGCGTCGCCCGGGTCTGCGCCGTCCATTGGGCTTTGGCGTGGCCTGCGGCCTGGCGTTCTGGCTGTTGGCGACGTTCTCCCTGTCAATTTATGAACAAGGCACACGCCTGCCGGAAATCACCTTGCGCAACGCCGCCGGCGAAACCGTGCAACTGGCCGACTACAAGGGCGGCCCGTTGGTGATCAATCTCTGGGCCACCTGGTGCCCGCCGTGCCGCCGGGAAATGCCGGTGCTGGAAAACGCCCAGCAACAACGGCCGGACCTGACGTTCCTGTTCGTCAATCAGGCGGAAAGCATGCAAAGCGTCGCGACCTTTCTGGAAACCCAGGGCCTGAGCCTGTCCAACGTGCTGTTCGACGGCAGCGGACGCCTGAGCCAGGCCGTCGGTTCCATGGCGCTACCGACTACGCTGTTCTACAACCCCGAGGGTCGCCTGCTAGGCAGCCATCTGGGCGAGTTGTCGGAAGCCAGCCTGGCCCGCGCGCTGGAAAACTTCGACACCGTACCCGTCACCTCTCCAAGGAAACTGCCATGTCCCGCCTCCGCCACCTGCTGACCCTGAGCCTCGGTGCTGCCCTGTTGCACCTGCCATCGGTGCAGGCCGAAGAGTTGCCCGATGCGATCAAGAAAATCGAGGCCAAGGGCGCGAAAATCGTCGGCCAGTTCGACGCCCCCGACGGCTTGCGCGGTTATGCCGCGCAATATCAGAACCGCGGCATGGCGCTGTACCTGACCCCGGATGGCAAACACGTGTTGCTGGGCAACCTGTATGACGCCGAGGGCAATGACCTGAGCAGCGCGCCATTGCAGAAACTGGTGTATGCCCCGATGGCCAAGGAAGTCTGGGCCAAGTTCGAAACCAGCAACTGGATCGGCGACGGCAAGAAGGATGCACCGCGCGTGGTATACCTGTTCAGTGACCCGAACTGCCCGTACTGCAACATGTTCTGGGAACAGGCCCGGCCGTGGGTCAAGGCTGGCAAGGTGCAGTTGCGCCACATCATGGTGGGCATCATCCGTGAAGACAGCCCGGGGAAATCCGCCGCACTGCTCGCAGCCAAGGACCCGGAAAAAGCCCTGCAGGACCACGAAGCCTCCGGCAAGGACAGTTCGCTCAAGGCCTTGAAGGAAGTGCCGCCGGCGATTCAGGCAAAGTTCGCGGCCAACATGCAATTGATGGAAGAACTGGAGTTGCAGGCGACTCCGGCGATTTTCTATATGGACGACAAGGGCAATCTGCAACAGCAGCAAGGCGCGCCGTCGCCGGACAAACTGGCGAAGATTCTCGGACCGAAGTAAGCAAGATCAAAAGATCGCAGCCTTCGGCAGCTCCTACAGAGACCACTCAATTCCTGTAGGAGCTGCCGAAGGCTCGGGTCGCGTTCGGACGATCTTTTTTGCAAACCCTACGCCGGATTGCGCTCAGCCAAAAACTCCAGCAGCGCTTGGGTGACAAAGTCCGGATTCTCCAGATTGGAAATATGCCCCGCCTCCGGCACCAGCACCCACGGGCAGCCAATCAACTCGGCCATTTCACGGGCTTCACCCGGTGGCCGAGGCTTGTCCTGGTCGCCGCACATCACCAGCGTGTTCGCTGCATCCAGTTCGCCCAGACGCGATAACTGATCATCGCGCCCAAACGTAATCCGCCCCATCGGCACGATGCTTTCACGCAGGCGATCCGCAGGTAGAGCCGCCAGGGAAGCATAAAAATCCCGGTAGAGTGCCGACTGCGGATCAATACCCGGCCGGAAGAAAATCGGCACCACGATATCCAGCAGCGCTGGCGTGATGACACCCGCCTCTTCGATCTGCTTCAACAGTGAAAAGTAATACTGGCGAGTCGGCTCCGGTTCGGCGCCGGCGTAGGTGTCCATCAACACCAGGCCATTGAGCCGGTGCGCTGCCGATAAGGCCAGGCGCACGCCCCACATGCCGCCAACCGACAGGCCGACCAGCGTGACCCGTTCGATATCCAGATGGTCGAGCAGGACCAGGGCCTGACGCGCCAGGTCATCCAGGGACGTCGTACCGACAGGCAACGGCCCGGATTGGCCGTGCCCCCACAGGTCCAGGGCGATCACACGATACTGCTGCGAGAGCGCGGCAATCTGCGGCGCCCACATGGCCTGGTCCCACAGGTAACTACCGGCCAGCAGAACCGCCGGGCCGGTGCCTTGATCGATGTAGTGAAGGGCCTGTCCGTCTATCGTTACGAAGGGCATCGACTGTTTCCGCGAGTAAAAATGGAGCCGGAAGACTGAGCGGCAGGCCGTCCCTCGTCAATCGCTGGAGTGTATGCGTTTGTGCCACCTTCGCGGGCAAGCTCGCCCCATAGCGATTTATGCCGATCACAGATGATGTGATCACCACAAACTACTGTGGGAGCGAGCTTGCTCGCGATGGGGCCATTACAGACGCCAGGGAATCAAAGCCCCTCCAGCTCCGCCATCAAATCATTCAAGCGATCCACCTTCTCCCCGGTGAGCTCGCTGGCCGCCAACCCGTCGATGTACCGGGCCAGTTCTTCCACCGTGCTGCATTCGAACATCGCCCGCAACGGCACCTCCTGTTGCAGGGTTTTCTGCACCCGCGAGGCGATTTGCGTGGCCAGCAGCGAATGCCCGCCCAACTCGAAGAAGTTGTCGCGAACGCCCACCTTCTCGACCTTCAACACCTCGGCCCAGATGTCTGCCAGGGCCTGCTCCAGCTCATTGCGTGGTGCCTGGTAATCCTGGCTTTGCAGCTGGCCGATCTCCAGCGCAGGCAAAGCCTTGCGGTCCAGTTTGCCGTTGGCGTTGAGCGGCAGCTTGTCCAGCCACAGCCAGTGCAGCGGCACCATGTATTCCGGCAGTTCGGCACGCAGGCGTTGCTTGATGCGCTCCAGGCGTTCAGCCGGATCGAACGCAACATCCGCCGCGACCAGATAGCCCACCAAATGCTTGCCGTTCGCCCCCTCCTGCACACTGACCGCTGCGTCACGAATTTCCGCTTGTTCATGCAGGCGAGCCTCGATTTCACCCAGTTCGATACGGTAACCACGGATCTTCACCTGATGGTCGACCCGACCGACGTACTCCAATACGCCGTCACTGCGACGTCGGGCCAGGTCGCCGGTGCGATACAGGCGCTCACCCGGTGCGCCGAACGGGTTCGGCACAAATACCGGGGCGGTGCGCAGCGGATCGCCGACATAGCCGCGACCGACCCCGGTCCCCGCCACGCACAGCTCACCCACCGCGCCCAGCGGCACCAGTTCCAGCGCTCCGTCGAGCAGGTACAACTTGTTGTTGTCGGTCGGCGTGCCGATCGGCAGGTAGCTGCCGCGAGTCGAAGCCATATCGACGCGGAAGAACGCCACGTCATCCGAGCACTCCGCCGGGCCGTAGGCATTCACGAGGCCGATCTGTGGATAGCGCAGCAACCATTGATGCGCCAGTTCCGGCGGCATCGCTTCCCCCGTCGGCAGCATCCAGCGCAAGCCGTCTAGGCTCATGCGCTCCTGGGCGAGCATGCCCTGGATCAGCGAAGGCACGCTTTCCAGCACGGTGATGCCCTGGCTTTGCACATGGGCCAGCAACCCCTGGGGATCGTGGGCGATGGTGTTCGGCACAATGTCCACCCGTGCGCCGAACAACGGCGCGGCGAGGAACTGCCACACCGAAATATCGAAGCTTTGCGACGCGGTTTGCGCGATCACGTCGGCGTCGCTCAGGTTCAGGTACGGCACCTTGCTCAACTGGTTGTTGAGCATGCCGCGCTGTTCGACCATCACGCCTTTGGGCAAACCGGTGGAGCCGGAGGTGTAGATCACGTAGGCGAGGTTGTCCGGGCCGCTGTAGAGGCCTGGATTGTCCGCCGACAGCGCCAGGGTCTGGACCTCCTCCCAGACCAGCAGCCGTGGCCGGCTGGAGCAGCCGAACGCCTCAAGCAAGGCCTGCGCCTGCTCACGACACGCTTGCGTGCACACCAGCAACGGCGTGCGGCTCAGATCGATGATCCGGTTCAGACGCTGACTCGGCAAACCCGGGTCCAGCGGCAGGTAACCCGCCCCCGCCTTGAAGCTGCCGATGATCATGCCCAGCAAATCGAGGCTGCGTTCGGCCAGCAAGGCCACTGGCTGATCGCGCCCGACACCGGCGGCGATCAATGCATGGCCGAGGCGGTTGCTGCGCTGGTTCAGCTCCAGATAACTGTACTGGCGGTCCAGGCAACTGGCGGCAATCCGCTGCGGGTGCCGGGCAACCTGGGTTTCAAACAGTGCAACGTAGCTCTGCTCCAGCGGGTAATCCTGTTCGCTCTGGTTGCAGCCCTGGATGAGGAAATCCCGCTCCTCGGCCCCCAGCAACGGCAGGTCAGCCATGTCGCCATGGAAACCTTCCACCAACGCCAGCAGCAGACGCTTGAACTCACCGAGCATGCGCTCGACCGTGGTCTCATCGAAGTAGCGCTGGTCGTAGGACAGGTGCAAGCCCAGGTCATCCCCCGGATAGCACACGGCCGTGAGCGGGAAGTTGGTATGGGTCCGCCCCGAATCCGAGGTCGCGTTGAGGCTCTGCGCACGGTCCAGCACCGAGACTTCAACCGGGGCGTTTTCGAACACGAACAGGCTGTCGAACAGCGGCTGGCCCTTGGGCAGTTCGCTTTGCTCCTGGATGTTCACCAGCGGCAGGTATTCGTATTCACGCAGTTGCATGTTGTGGTCGAGCAGACCGCTGAGCCACTGGCGCACACTGCAACGCTGGCCGTCCTCGGGCATTTTCACCCGCAGCGCGATGCTGTTGATGAACAGGCCGACGGTGCGCTGCATCTTTGGCATGTCCACCGGACGCCCGGCCACGGTGACGCCGAACAGCACGTCGCGATCCCCGCTCAAGCGTCGCAGCACCAGTGCCCACGCCGCCTGGGCGAAGGTATTGATAGTCAGCTGATGGGCCTGGGCCAGTTCGCGCAATTGCACGCCGTCCTGGGCATCGAGCCTTGTGTAGCGGTCGCCGACGATCATGCCGCCGCTGTCGCCGGCATGTTCGCGCAGCAATGGCCGGTCGCTCGGGATAGGCGTGGTCCGTTCGAACCCCTGCAGATTGGTTTTCCACCATTGCCGTGCTTCAGCCAGGCTTTGGTGCAGCAGCCAGCCGATGTAGTCGCGATAACGTGGCGGCATCGCCAACTGCGCTTCCCGGCCTTCGCCGAGGGCGCTGTAGATTTCGAAGAAATCGTTCATCAGCAGCGAACGGCACCAGGCATCGATGAGGATGTGGTGGTTGCTCATCATGAACCAGTAGCGCGCCTCGCCCACACGGATCAAACGCAAGTGGAACGGCGCATGGTTGAGCAGATCGAACCCGGCCTCGCGTTCGGTCTTGAGCAGGGATTGCAGTTTCGGCTCCTGCTCGGCTTCGGCGAGATCGCTCCAGTCGAGGTATTCGATCGGCGTGTCGCCCGGTTTGTGGATCACTTGCAGCATGTCTTCGCCGACGTTCCAGCAGAAGGACGCGCGCAAGGCTTCGTGGCGGGCGATCACTGCTTGCCAGGCCTGGGCGAAACGCTGCGGGTCGAGCTCGCTGTTGATGCGGTAGCGGTCCTGCATGTAGTACAGGCCGGTGCCCGGCTCCAGCAAGGTGTGCAGCAGCATGCCTTCCTGCATAGGGGTCAGCGGGTAGACGTCTTCGATGGCGGCGGCCGGGACCGGCAGCGCATCCAGTTGCGTCTGGCTGAGATTCGCCAGCGGGAAGTCCGACGGCGTCAGGCCGCCCGCGTCGTCGCGCAGGCAATGCTCGATCAAGCTGCTCAACTCACCGAGGTAGGCATCTGCCAACTCGTTGATGGTTTGCCCATCGAAGCGTTCTGCGCTGAAAGTCCAGCGCAGTACCAGTTCACCGCCATACACCTGACCGTCGACGCTCAGCTCGTTGGGTAGCGGGGCATTGCCATCGTGGGCCGCGCCAAGGGCTTCATCCAGTGGATGGAACAGCGCATCCGCGCCGAAGCTCTGGTCGAACTGGCCGAGGTAGTTGAAGGTGATCGGCGCCACTGGCAACCCGGCCATGCACAGGCGACTCCGGTCATCGGCGAGATAGCGCAGCACGCCATAGCCCAGGCCTTTGTGCGGCACGGCACGCAGTTGCTCCTTGATCGCCTTGATCGACGCGCCCTGCCCGGCCGCTTCTTCGATGTTCGACGGGGTCAGGCGCAGCGGATAAGCGCTGGTGAACCAGCCGACGGTGCGGGTCAGGTCGATGTCGTCGAACAGCGCTTCGCGGCCGTGGCCTTCCAGTTGAATCAGCGCCGATGGCTGACCGCTCCAGCGGCACAGCACGCGGGCCAATGCGGTCAGCAGCAAGTCGTTGACCTGGGTGCGATAGGCACTCGGTGCCTGTTGCAGCAACTGCCGGGTACGCTCGCTGTCGAGACGCACGCTGACGCTTTGCCCATGCCGGTTCTGCCGCCCGCCCTCGGGGTGATCGCAGGGCAGATCGGCAATTGGTCCGGCCAGGTGTGCCTGCCACCAATCCAGTTCCTCGCGCAAGGAATCGCTGCCGGCGTAGGCCTGCAAGCGAGCGGCCCAGTCTTTGAAGGCACTGGTTTTCGCTGGCAGTTTCACCGACTGCTGCGCGTGCAGTTGGCGATACACGGTTTGCAGATCGTCCAGTAGCACGCGCCATGAAACGCCATCGATCAGCAAATGGTGAATCGCGATAAACAGCCGTTGCTGACCGTCGGGACCATCGACCAGCAACACACGCAGCAACGGCCCTTCTTCAAGATCGAGGCTGCGCTGGGCATCGGCGAACAAGGCTGCGCATTTGTCCATGGACGAAACGCGCACCTGCCACAACACCGGCGCTTCGAACATCGACTGGTGCGTGGCCTGCCATTGGCCGGCGACCTTGCTGAAACGCAGGCGCAAGGCGTCGTGCTGCTCGATCACCGCCAGCAGTGCTTGCTCCAGACGATGGGGTTCGAGGGCCACAGTCGGGTGCAGCAACAACGCCTGGTTCCAATGCTGGCGTTGCGGGATGTCGGTGTCGAAGAACCAGTGCTGGATCGGTGTCAGGTGCGACTCGCCGATGATCAGGCCCTGCTCGGCGCTGACCAGCTCGCTGCGGCTGGCCACGGCGGCGAGGGTCTGCACGGTCTGGTGCTGGAACAGGTCGCGGGGGCTGAAATGGATGCCCTGCTGCCGCGCCCGGCTGACCACCTGGATCGACAGGATCGAGTCGCCGCCCAGTTCGAAGAAGTTGTCATTGAGACCTACCTGTTCGACGTTGAGCACTTCGCACCAGATCTGCGCCAGCGTGACTTCAAGCTCGTTGCTCGGCGCCACGTACTGCTGACGGTTCAGCTCAGGGTCCGGTGCCGGCAGAGCACGGCGGTCGAGCTTGCCGTTGGTGGTCAGCGGCATGCGCGCCAGCAGGATAAGGTGCGTGGGCACCATGTAGTCCGGCAGTTGCGACTTGAGATGCGATTTGAGCGCTTCACGCAGTTCAGCCTGCTGCGCCTCGCCAAGCTCTGCGACGTCAGTCACCAGATAGCCGACCAGTTGCTTGCCGCTCGGTGCATCGAGCGCCAGCACCACCGCTTCACGGATCGATTCGTGCTCCAGCAGACAGGTTTCGATTTCACCGAGCTCGATGCGGAAGCCGCGAATCTTCACTTGATGGTCGATGCGACCGAGGTATTCCACCAGGCCATCGACGCGCTGGCGCACCAGGTCGCCGGTGCGGTAGATACGCCCGCCGCCGGCGACAAACGGATCGGCGACAAAGCGCTCCGCGGTCATGCCCGGACGCTGGTGATAACCCTGGGCCAGGCCCGCGCCACCGACGTACAACTCGCCCGTCGCGCCTTGCGGCACCAACGCCAGGTCGGCGTCGAGAATGTAGGCCACGCGATCGCCGATCACGCTGCCGATCGGTACGCTTGCGGCGCCCTCTTCCAGTACTTCAGGGGCGAGACCGGCCAGCGGCATGACCACGGTTTCGGTCGGGCCGTAGGCGTTGAAGAACTGGCTCGGCTGGAAGGCTGCGCGAATGCGTGCCAGGTGTTCACCGGTCAGCGCTTCGCCGCCGGTAATGATCATGCGCACCGGCAGGGTTTCATTTTGCGTTGCCAGCCATTGCGCCAACTGGCTGCCGTAGCTCGGCGTGAAACCGAGGACATTGATGTGATGACGACGGATCAGGCCACAGATTTCTTCCGCGTCCCACTGCCCTTGAGCCCGCAGCACCACTTGCGCACCGCTGAGCAACGGCACCAGCAAACGCTCCGTGGCAGCGTCGAAGTTGATCGAATAGAAGTGCAGTTCGCAGTCATCGGCGCGCATGGCGAAGCGCTCGATCACCGCGCGGCAATGCATGGCGATTTCGCCGTGGGACACCACCACGCCTTTCGGCTTGCCGGTCGAGCCCGAGGTGTAGATCAGGTACGCCTGATGCTGCGCCAGGCTGATCAGCGGCAGCTCGGTGGCCGGGTAACTGACCAGTGCCGCCGCGTCTTCTTCAAGGCACCAGCGGCCGACGGTCGCCGGCAACTCGCCCAAAGCCTTGAACATCGCCGCATCGCTGAGCAGCAAACCGATGCCGCTGTCTTCGATCATGTAGTGCAAGCGGTCCAGCGGGTACTCCGGATCCAGCGGCACATAGGCGCCGCCAGCCTTGAGGATCGCCAGCAGGCCGACAACCATCTCCAGCGAGCGCTCCAGTGCCAGGCCTACGCGCACCTGCGGACCGACACCGCGTTCACGCAGCATCCAGGCCAGGCGGTTGGCGCGACTGTCGAGTTCGGCGTAGCTCAAGGTCTGCCCGGCGAAGGTCAGGGCCGGAGCGTCTTTGCGCGTCAAGGCTTGCTCGGCGAACAGGTGATGGATGCACTGATCCAGCCGATGTTCGCCCGGCTCGACGCCAAGGCTGTCGAGCAGGTGTTGTTGTTCGCCACTGGCCAGCAGCGGCAACTCACTCAAGCGCTGCTGCGGATCGGCAATCAGTGCTTGCAGAAGATTGCGCCAATGCCGGGCCATTTGCGCGATACGTGCTTCGTCGAACAGATCGGTGCTGTAGGTCAGGCAGCAACCCAGGCGATGGTCGAGGTCGGAGACTTCCAGGTTGAGGTCGAACTTGGTCGCGCGGGCATCGTTGGCCAGGTACTCGACCGTCATGCCGGCCAGGGTGCGGCTTTGCTGGAACTCCCAGCGCTGCACGTTGCACATCACCTGGAACAACGGGTTGTAGGCCGCGCTTCGGGGTGGTTGCAAGGCTTCCACCAGATGATCGAACGGCAGGTCCTGATGGGACTGGCCTTCGATCACCGTGTGGCGCACCAGCTCGAACAACTCGCCGACAGACATCTGCCCGTCGAGCTGGCAGCGCAGCACTTGGGTATTGAGGAACGCACCGATCAACCCTTCGCTTTCCGGACGAATGCGGTTGGCCACCGGCGCGCCGATACGCAGGTCGGTCTGGCCGCTGTAGCGGTACAGCAGCGTGGCCAGGGCGGCGGTCATGGTCATGAACAGGGTCAGGCCGTTTTGCCCGTTGAAGGCGCGAACCCGTGCCGCGAGCTCATCACTGAGGTCAAAGCGATACAACTCACCCTGATGGCTTTGCACCGGCGGACGCGGACGGTCGGTCGGCAACTCCAACAATGGGTGTTCGCGGCCCAGTTGCGCGCTCCAGTAATCGAGCTGGCGCTGACGCTCGCCGGACTCCAGCCACTGACGCTGCCACACGCTGTAATCCAGGTACTGCACCGGCAATGGCGCCAGCGGTGATTCACGATCATCGACGAACGCTTCGTACAGCGCGCTCAGTTCCCGGGCAAAAATGTCCATTGCCCAGCCTTCGGTGACGATGTGGTGCAGGGTCAGAACGAAGTAGTGTTCCTGTTCGGCGGTCTTGACCAGACAGGCGCGCAGCAGCGGTCCGGTTTCCAGATCGAATGGCTGGTGCGCTTCATCGTCGGCCAGTTGCTGGACCTGCCACTCGCGGACTTCAGCATCCAGCGCGGTGAAATCCTTCCAATCCATGCGCACGCCGGTTTGCCCGTGTACTTGCTGGCGGGCGACGCCGTCGATGCTCGGAAACGTGGTGCGCAGGGTTTCGTGACGCAGGATCAGGGCTTGCAGCGCCGCCTCGAAATGCGCTACGTCGAGCACGCCACGCAACCGCGCCATGCCCCCGACGTTGTAGGCCGGGCTGTCCGGCTCCATCTGCCAGAGGAACCACATGCGCTGCTGGGAATAGGACAGCGGCACCGGTTGGCTGCGGTCGACTTTTTCAATGGGCGGCTGCTTGTTGGTGCTGCCACTGACCTGGATCAGGCGAACCTGTTCGGCAAATGCACCGAGTTCGCTGTGTTCGAACAGTACCCGCAGCGGCAACTCGACATCGCAGGCCTGGCGGGTGCGGGAGATGATTTGCGTGGCCAGCAGCGAGTGGCCGCCGAGGGCAAAAAAATCATCGCGCAAACCGACTTGCGCCAGGCCCAGCACTTCGCGCCAGATTCCGGCGACGTGTTGCTCCAGTTCAGTCACTGGCTCGACGTGTTCGCGAACCTGCCACTGCGGTTCCGGCAAGGCGCGGCGATCGAGTTTGCCGCTCGGGCCGAGGGGCATTTGTTCCAGGCGCATCAATTGTGCCGGGACCATGTATTCGGGCAGTTCGGCGGCCAAAGCGCTTTTCAGGCGTGCGGTTTGCCCGGCTTCCTCCCCGGCATGGTTCGCTGCGGTGTAGTAACCGATCAACTGCGCCCCGGCCACGGTGTCGCGCACCAGCACCACGGCTTGCGCAACGCCGTCCTGGGCCAGCAGGCGCGCCTGGATTTCCTCCGGCTCGACGCGGAACCCGCGCAACTTGACCTGCTGATCGAGACGGCCGAGGTATTCGATCACGCCATCCGCCGTCCAGCGCGCCCGGTCGCCAGTGCGATACAGGCGCGCGCCCGGCTCGCCCAACGGATCGACCACGAAGCGTTCGGCGGTCAACGCCGGGCGACCGAGGTAACCACGGGCCAGGCCAACGCCGCTGATGCACAACTCACCCGGCACACCGACCGGAACGGGATTGAGATCACTGTCGAGCACGCGGCAAATCACATTGCCCAGCGGCCGGCCAATCGGCGAGCGTTCGCCATCGGCGCTGGAGCATTGCCAGTGGGTGACGTTGATTGCGGTTTCAGTCGGTCCGTAGCGGTTGTGCAGTTGCACTGCCGGCAGTTGCGCCAGCACCCGGTTGCGCAGCTCCGCCGGCAAGGCCTCGCCCCCGGAGAACACCCGGCGCAGGCTGGTACATTCAGCGCTCAGCGGCTCCTCGATGAACAGCGAAAGCAGCGGCGGCACGAAGTGCAACGTGGTCACGCCGTACGCTTGCACCAGCTGCGCGATGCGATGCGGATCGCGGTGTTCGCCGGGACCGGCGATCAGCAAACGTGCGCCAGTGATCAGCGGCCAGAAGCACTCCCACACCGACACATCGAAACTGATCGGCGCCTTTTGCATCAGCACATCGGTTTCGTTCAGGCGGTAAGTGTCCTGCATCCATTGCAGGCGCTCGGCCAGCGCGGCGTGGGTGTTGCCGACGCCTTTGGGCTGGCCCGTGGAGCCGGAGGTGTAAATCACATAGGCAAGGTTGTCGCCGTACAGGTGCAACCCCGGCGCATGGCTCGGCCAGCCGTCCAGGTGCAGGGTGTCCATGGCGATCACGCTGACGCCGTCAGTCGCTGGCAGGCACTCAAGCAATCGGGTTTGCGTCAGCAGCAATTCAACACCGCTGTCGCTGAGCATGTAGGCCAGGCGTTCGGCCGGGTACTCCGGGTCCAGCGGCACGTAGGCTCCACCGGCCTTGAGGATCGCCAGCAGGCCGATCAGCAGTTGCGGCGAACGTTCGCAGGCGATGGCCACGCAAACGTCCGGGCCAACGCCTTTGTCGCGCAGGTAATGGGCCAGACGGTTGGCCCGGGTGTGCAGTTCGACGAAGTCCATCTGGCCACCGTCCCACACCAGCGCGATGCGCTGCGGGGTCTGGCGCGCCTGCTCAGTGAGCCACTCCGGCAGCCATTGGCTGGCCGCTGCGCAGGGTGCGCTGGCCCAGTCCGATTGCTGATGGTGCTCGGCAGCGGTCAACAGCGGCAGGTCACCGATGGCGGTGTCCGTTTGATCGCAGACAGCGCGCAGCAGGTTGCTGAAATGCTCGGCCAGGCGCTCGATGGTGGCGGCCTCGAACAATTCGCTGGCGTAGTCGAAGGACAGGGTCAGGCGACCGTTGCGGTCTTCTTCACTGTGCAACTGCAAATCGAACTTGGCTTCGCGGCTATGCCAGGGCAACTCTTCGGCCAACAACCCCGGCAAGCGCTTCAATGCGCCGAGGTCCCGTTGCTGGTGGTTGAACATGACCTGGAACAGACCTTGTTCACGGGCTTGCGGGAAGGCTTCCAGCAGTTGCTCGAACGGCAGGTCCTGATGCGCCTGCGCACCCAACGCCGCCTGACGGGTCTGCGCCAGCAGCTCAACGAATGGCAGGCGCGAGTCCACCTCGGCACGCAGCACCTGGGTATTGATGAAGAAACCGATCAGGCCCTGGGTTTCCAGGCGCGGACGGTTGGCATTGGGCACGCCGATACGGATATCACCCTGGCCGCTGTAGCGGTGCAACAAGGTCTGGAACGCAGCCAGCAACAGCATGAAGGCGGTCGATTCATGGGCCTGGGCGGTCTGGCGAATCCCATCGCTCAGGGGAGCGCCCAGACGCACGGTGTGGCGAGCGGCGCTGTGCAGTTGTTGGGCAGCACGTGGATGGTCGGTGGCCAGGCTCAGGGTTGGATGCTCATCACCCAAGCGGTCTTTCCAGTAGGCCAGTTGACGCTCGCCTTCCCCTTGCGCCAGCCATTGCCGCTGCCAGCTGCCGTAATCGGCGTACTGCGTCGGCAACGGCGCCAGCTCCGCTTGCTGGCCCTGGGAGGCGGCCGCATACAGGCGCGAGAACTCGTCGATCAGCACGTTCAGCGACCAGCCGTCAGCGATGATGTGGTGCATCGTCACCAGCAACTGATGGTCTTCGTCGTCGAGGCGAACCAGCGTCACCCACAGCAACGGGCCTTTCTCCAGGTCGAATTGGGTTCGCGCTTCGTCCTCTCGAATCTGCTGCGCCCGGGCCTCGCGCTCGGCGGTCGGCAGGTCGCTGATATCGATCAGTTGCAGGTTGAACCCGGCCGCCGCAACGACCTGTTGCAGCGCCACCCCGTCGCGCTCGAAGAATCGCGTGCGCAGGGATTCGTGGCGCTCGATCAACTGCTGGAAACTGGCGCGCAAGGCGTCCTCATCCAGTTCGCCGCGCAGGCGCAAGGCACCGGGAATGTTGTAGGCGCTGCTTTGCGGGTCGAGTTGCCAGGTGATCCACAGGCGGTTTTGTGCCAGCGATTGCGGCCTCGGTTGCTGGCGCGACAGCGCCGTGATCGCGCCCTGGGCCAGGCCACCGTCCTGTTGCAGACGGGCCACGACATCGGCGAATGCGCCGAGGGTCGGCGCTTCGAACAGCAGACGCAGGTTCAACTCCAGAGCGAGCTCTTCACGCAGGCGCGCCACCACTTGCGTCGCCGCTATGGAGTTGCCGCCGAGCAGGAAGAAATGATCATCGGCGCCCACCTGCGTCACTTGCAACTGCTCACACCAGATCTGGCCGATCAGGCTTTGCAGCTCGGAGCCCGACTCGATCCGGCCTGCACTTTGTGTGGCGGCCGACGGGAACATGGCGTAGCTGTCGAGACTGCCGTCCGCCAGACGATTGCGACACGCCGAGCGCTGCAATTTACCGCTGGAGGTCTTGGGCAGCGCGCCCGGATTGAGCAGCACCACCACGCTCGGCGCTTGCTGATACGCCTCGGCGACGGCTTGGCGAATGGCTTTGATCAAGGATTCCGGTGGCAGGATTTTCTGCACGCTGCGGCTGATTTCGGCGGCGATGCCGATACCTTCCTGACCATCAACCGTAACGGCAAAGGCGGCAACCCGGCCTTTGCGCACCACTTCCACTTCGCGCTCGACGGTCTGCTCGATGTCCTGCGGGTACAGGTTGTGCCCGCGCACGATCAGCATGTCCTTCAGGCGCCCGGTGATGAACAGCTCGCCATTGCGCAGGAAACCCAGGTCCCCGGTGCGCAGCCAGGTCTGGCCGGCGTGCCGGACGAAGGCCTTGGCCGACGCCTCGGGGTTGCGCCAGTAGCCTGAGGCGATGCTCGGCCCGCTGGCCCAGACTTCGCCGACGACGTTGTCGGCCTGCTCGCTGAGGGAGACCGGGTCGATGATCAGCACCGCGTGCGCCGGTTGGCTGATACCGCAACTCATGATCGCGCTACCCTCGCCCGCTTCGACTCGGTTCTGCGCCAGGGCCTGATCGTCCACCCGCAGGTTGCCAATACCTTTACCGCGCGCGGTGCCGGCCACGAACAAGGTGGCTTCGGCCAGACCATAGGAGGCCATGAAGCTGTCCGCGGTGAAACCGCAGGTGGCGAACTTCCCGGCGAAGCGTTCCAGGGTGTCGAGGCGGATCGGTTCGGAACCGGAATACGCCACGCGCCAGCCACTCAGGTCGACCCGCTCCAGGGCTGACTCGCTGATCCGTTCGCTGCACAAGCGATAGGCAAAATCCGGCCCGCCGCTGATGGTGCCGCCGTATTCGCTGATCGCCTCCAGCCAGCGCAACGGCCGGCCGAGGAAATACGCCGGGGACATCAACACACAGGGCACGCCGCTGAAAATCGGCTGCAGCAGGCCGCCGATCAGGCCCATGTCGTGGTACAGCGGCAGCCAGCTGACGATGACGTCGTCGGGGTTCAGGTCAATGCCGAAACCGTGGCGAATCAGCAATTCGTTGGCCACCAGATTGCCGTGGCTGACTTGCACGCCTTTGGGCAGCGCGGTGGAGCCGGAGGTGTATTGCAGGAAGGCGATGTGATCGGCCTGCAGGTCCACCGCGACCCAGCGCTCGGCCAGTGCGCCGTCGAGGGTATCGACACACAGCAGCGGCGGCGCCCCTTCGATCTGCTGCAACCCTTCGCGCAGTCCGGCGCTGGTCAGCAGCAAGCGTGGCTGGGCATCGCTGATGATCGACAGCAGGCGCTCCTGATGATGACGGCGCGTCGACTCCGGCGGATAAGCCGGCACCGCGATCACCCCGGCGTACAGGCAACCGAAGAACGCCGCGACGTAATCCGGGCCGCTGGGGAACAGCAACACCGCGCGGTCGCCGACATCCGTTTGGGTCTGCAACGCGCCGGCAATCGTCCGCGCCCGCAGGTCCAGTTCGCGATAGCTGAGCAGCACCGCCTGGTCCTGGGTTTCGGCGAGAAAGCGCAGGGCCACCCGATCCGGCGTCAGGGCCGCGCGGCGCTGAAGGGCTTGGACCATTGTGCTGGGGAGTTCGAACGCGTCGCTCATGAGGTTTCCTGCCTGAATTCGGCTTGCAATTGGAATCGGTTTTCTGACGTCGCACCCTGATCGAGGGCGCGCAGGACGCGGTCTTCGCCGACCGCGCAAGGCATTGGCAATGCGGTTGTGACCGGGGCTGCTGCCCGGTTCCATTCACCAATGAGAACGGATGACGTCTGGAAATAATTAGTCGCCAGGCTGGAACGCAAAGTGGACGCAAGTGAGTCAGCGTGTCGCAGTTCTCACTCTGCACTCTTACAGCGCATTAGTTCTTTTTCTCATTTGACAATAATTATCATTAAGCCTAATTTGTCGCTCGATGTGTAGGACGGCCCCCCCGGTTTTTTTCCCCGTCCCACTAACCTTTTGGCAGCAGGGTGATTTCCATGATGGAACCAGTATCCACAAGCAGGTGCGATACACCGCTACTTCAGGCATTCGTCGACAATCGACTGATCCTGGTGAAGATTGCAGCCCGAATTACCGGTTGCCGCTCACGTGCCGAAGATGTTGTGCAGGATGCTTTCTTCCGGCTGCAATCGGCCCCGCCCATCACCAGTTCGATCAAGGCCCAGCTCAGCTACCTGTTCCAGATCGTGCGCAACCTGGCGATCGACCATTACCGCAAGCAGGCGCTGGAGCAGAAGTATTCCGGTCCTGAAGAGGAAGGGTTGAATGTGGTGATCCAGGGCGCGTCCCCGGAAACGTCGCACATCAATTTCTCGACCCTGGAGCACATTGCCGATGCGTTGACCGAGTTGCCGAGCCGCACCCGCTACGCCTTCGAGATGTATCGCCTGCACGGCGTACCGCAAAAGGACATCGCCAAGGAACTCGGCGTCTCGCCAACCCTGGTGAACTTCATGATCCGTGATGCGTTGGTGCATTGCCGCAAGGTGTCGGGCAACCGGGGTGATATGGCTGCTCGCCAATAAGATCCAGGATCTGCATCGCGCCCTTCGCGAGCAAGCCTGAGACTCAAGACCACAACGAATCTTGAGTCTCAGGCTTCAAGCCAGTCTGCACCGATCAAAAAACCGCTCCCGCCCCAACACCATCAAGGCCGCGCGCTTGTGCGGGAAGTCGAACTCTTTCTCACAGTGAAAGCGCTGCTCCTGCATGTACCCGATCATCTTCGCGTTATCGGCACGGGGCTCGGCCACCACGCGCCGGGTGCGCGGATCGTCGAGAAACAGGTAATGCACCAGCGCCGATAACCAACTCGCCACCTTGTGCGGGCCGCGGTGATTTTCTTCGCCCACCAGCATGTGAATGCCACGGTCGTAATCGCCGGCCTCATAGAAGGGTGCGATGCGATCTTCCTTGGCCCAGTAGACTTCGAAATAAGCGAAGGGCTGGTCGTCGAAACAACCGATCAGCGTCAGCGTGTGCGGGTCGGCTACGAGTTTGCTCAGGTATTGGCGATGCTGGTCGAGGCTGCCCTCCTCCTGCCAGAAACTCGCGACTCGCGGACTGTTCTGCCAGCGGTTGAAGCGTGCCAGGTCTTGCTCGATGTCCAGCGTGCGCAGGGAAACCCGGGCACCCAGCCGCGCATCGAAGCGTTGATACACTTCACCCCGGGGCTTGACCGGCCGCCGTGGGTGGCGCTTGCCGTCGGTGATGAGCATCTGCTGCGGGTAGCTGCCGGTCAGGGAATGCCCCAGCCACGGCGGCGGCAACTGCCAGAACACGGTGCGCTCGCAGTGATACTGGCCGCTGACGGGAGTCGGAATCAGCAGACCGCTGGACACGGCTTCGTCCGGCACCTCTTGCAGTTGCCAGGTCAGACGCTGACAGTCAGGGTCACGAGCGAACAGCCAGTAACAGGCCGTCCACAATGCCTGCCCTTCAGGGCGACTGAAGCGCTCCTCCAGTTGCACGTTCAACTCCCGGCCACGACTGAGCCGCAAGGCGGGCAACGGTTGCCCTTCCAGGCTGAGGCTCAGGCGGCAATCGGTTTCATCAGCGGCAAGACGACTGCCCGTCGGCAGACACAGGGCAGTCAGGTCATTGAGATTGGGCATGGGGCGGGCTCACGATAATCGTCGACAGTTCAACGAAGTGACGTGAGCCAGAGCGGGAAATTTAGCCAAAAACCGTCAATTGGCAACTTGGGGCGCCGGTGCATTGCGCTGGACCGGCACCAGCGCAATCTTGTACGGCTCGAAAATCTTCAACATCTGGCCGTTGTCCCGCAAGCCTTGCAACAACTTGCCGAATGCCTCGCCGCTGATGGGTGCGGTCGGACGCAGAATGGCGTAATGGTGATAGACCTGGTCGACGCGCTGGGACGCCAGCAAACTGCCGGCGACTTTTTCATTGCGCAGGAAGTAGTCGCTCAGGTACGAACGTGTGACCAGGGCAATGTCGGCCCGGTCGCGTAAAACCATCAGCAGATTGCTGTCATGGGAATAAGTCAGCGTGGCGTTGTAGTTTTTCGCGAGGTACAGAGGGTCGGCATTGAAGTTGGCGAACTCGTAGTGATAGCCGCTGAACAGTGCCAGGCGCTTGCCTTTCAGGTCGGCAAAATAGCTTTGCTGTCGATCGGGCAGGCGTTGCGCAACAAAAATCTCAGCGTCCTCCAGCCCCATGTCGACGGCCGTGTGGGGGATCTCTTCCCAACCCCAGGCGGGATTTTCGAAAATGGCCATGTCGACCCGGCCCTGCTTGAAATCACCGAAGCGCCGAGGAATGGAGGTGGGCACCAGGACAAACTGGTAGTCAGTTTGCGATGCATTCAGGGCCTCGACCAGTTGCGGCAGCAACCCGGTATCGGCCCCGGATTCCGGGCGCACGGTATAGGGCGGAAAGTGCGCGGCACCTATGCGCACCAGTTGCGCAGCCTGGGACGGTATCATCGTTGACGCCGTAAGCATCGCCAGCAAAAGCCGCGAGGCTGACCGAATTGGCGAACCCATCAAAACGCCCCACTCCCCAATAAAACGGTACCCATGCATTCAAGCTAGGCGGTTTCGACAAGTTAGCCAGTTTAATGCTGGCCAATACAAGCTTATTGCCGGTCTTCCAGCACCAGAATCAGCGCTTCATCGGCCAACTGATCGAGACTCATGCTGCCGCCGGCACGAAACCAGGTGGTGGTCCAGGACAATGCACCGGTCAGGAAGCGGCGGGTGATAAACACATCGCCACGGATAAACCCCGCGGACTTGGCTTCACCCAGCACTTGCAGCCAGATGTCTTCGTAGATGTCCCGCAGCGCCAGGACCTTGGCCTGGCCCTCTTCGGACAGCGAGCGCCATTCGTAGACCAGCACGGCCATGGCCTCACCGCTGCCGCCCATGATCGACTGCAACTCACAGCGAATCAGCGCAAGCACCTGCTCGCGCACACTGCCGGCCTCGGCGATGGCCGCACGCATCAACGCGGTGTTGTAGAGAATGGTCTCCTCCATCACGGCGCGCAGGATTTCGTCCTTGCTCTTGAAGTGATGGAAAATACTCCCGGACTGAATGCCCACGGCGCCGGCCAGGTCGCGCACGGTCGTGCGTTCATAGCCTTTATTGCGAAACAGGTGGGCCGCCACTTGCAGCAGCTTGCCACGGGCGCTGTCCGGGTCGGTCAGTTGGCCGTCGTCGACCAATTGGCGCATCACCCTCAGGGCTTTTTGCTCGTCCACCCGTTCTCTCCTACAGTCGTTCAATCAATAACGCCGATCCCCCCGAAAACAGTGGGGTTGCGCGGGCAATTTAAGCGCATGGATGCAACCAAGCAAGCGCTTGGGCAGAAGAAAATCAAGTCATTTACAAACCAAGCGCTTGCTTGGTAATGTCGACGCACTTCGGTTGGAGGTGGCTATGGAATGGACTGCGCCTAAAACAATTCGCATCGGTTGCGCCAGCGCCTTCTGGGGCGATACCTCGACCGCTGCCGCGCAACTGGTCGAACACGGGCATCTGGACTATCTGGTCTTCGATTACCTGGCCGAAATCACCCTGTCGATCATGGCCGGCGCACGGATGAAAGATCCCCAGGCCGGCTATGCGGGCGACTTCATCGAAGTGCTCGCGCCCTTGCTGGGGCAGCTCGCGCAGCAGAACATCCGGGTCATCAGCAATGCCGGCGGGGTCAACCCCCAAGCCTGCGCCGCCGCCCTGCAAGCGGCCTGCGACAAGGCCGGGGTGGCGCTGAAGATCGCCGTACTGCTGGGTGACGACCTGCAGCCGCAATTCAAACAGCTGGGCAACCTGGGCATTCGTGAAATGTTCAGCGGCGCGCCCCTGCCATCGATGTGCGTCTCGACCAATGCCTACCTCGGCGCACCCGGCATTGTCGAAGCCCTGCGCCTGGGGGCGGACATCGTGATCACCGGGCGCGTGGTCGACAGTGCGGTGGTCAGCGCCGCGCTGGTGCATGAGTTCGGCTGGTCGTGGCATGACTACGACAAGCTCGCCCAGGCGGCACTGGCCGGGCACATCATCGAATGCGGCGCCCAGTGCACGGGCGGCAACTTCACCGACTGGCGCGCCGTGCCCGACTACGAACACATCGGTTTTCCCATCGTCGAAGTCAGCGCCGACAGCCAGTTCATCGTCAGCAAACCTGAAGGTACGGGCGGGCTGGTCACGCCGCTGACGGTGGGCGAACAGATGCTGTATGAAATCGGTGACCCTCGCGCATACCTGCTGCCCGACGTGGTGTGCGATTTCACTCAGGTCAAACTGCTGCAACAGGGCAGGAACGCGGTGCAGGTGCACGGCGCCAGAGGCCTGCCGCCGACCGCTCAATACAAGGTCAGCGCCACGTACCCCGATGGTTTCCGCTGCACCGCCAGTTGCCTGATCGCCGGCATCGATGCCGTCGACAAGGCGCGACGGGTCGGTGACGCGATCATCAACAAGACCTCGGAAATGTTCCGCCAGCGCGGCTGGGCGCCCTACAGCGACGTGAGTATCGAGTTGCTGGGCAGCGAGGCCACCTACGGCCCCCACGGCCAGCGCCATGACAGCCGCGAAGTGGTGATCAAACTCGCGGTGCGTCATCCGGACAAGCAGGCATTGATCGTGTTCTCCCGGGAAATCGCCCAGGCCGCCACCGGCATGGCGCCGGGGCTGACCGGCATTGTCGGTGGCCGGCCGACGGTGTATCCGCTGATCCGGCTGTTCTCGTTCCTGATCGACAAAACCGCCTGCACGCTGGACATTGATTTCATGGGCCAGCGCCACCCGTGTGCCCTGCCCGCCCTCGATGTGCTCGACCCGCTGGACCTGCCAGCCCCGCTCGCGCCGCCGAAACCGCTTGGCCTGGCCGACGCCAGCGTGGCCCTGGTCAAACTGGCGGTTGCACGCTCGGGCGACAAGGGTAACCACAGCAATATCGGCGTCATGGCCCGCGAGCCGGAGTTCCTGCCATGGATTGCCGAGGCCTTGACCCCGGAAGTGATCGTCGACTGGATGGGCCACGTCCTCGACCCCATCCACGGGCGGGTCGAACGCTGGTACTTGCCGGCCAGCCACAGCCTGAATTTCCTGCTGGAAAACGCCCTCGGCGGCGGCGGTGTCGCCAGCCTGCGCATCGATCCGCAAGGCAAGGCCTTCGCCCAGCAACTGCTGGAAATCCAGATCCCGGTGCCGCAGCGCATCGCCGACCAGTTCAACTAGAGGATTGCCGCCATGGCCTACGATTCGATTTTCAAAGCCGATTTGTTTGCCGGCCAAAACATCATCGTCACCGGTGGTGGCAGTGGCATCGGCCGCTGCACCGCCCACGAACTGGCGGCCCTCGGCGCCCATGTGCTGCTGGTCGGGCGCAAGGCCGACAAACTGAAAACCGTTGCGGCGGAGATCGCCGACGACGGTGGCAAGGCCGATTGGGCGGTTTGCGATATCCGCGAGGAAGAATCGGTAGAACACCTGGTCAGCGAATTGATCCGCAAGCATGGCCCCATTCATGGCCTGGTCAACAATGCAGGCGGGCAGTACCCGTCGCCCTTGGCCTCGATCAATCAGAAGGGTTTCGAAACCGTGATGCGCACCAATCTGGTGGGCGGTTTCCTGATGGCCCGGGAAGTGTTCAACCAGTCCATGAGCAAGCACGGCGGCGCCATCGTCAACATGCTCGCCGACATGTGGGGTGGCATGCCAGGTATGGGCCACTCCGGTGCGGCACGTTCGGGCATGGATAACCTGACCAAGACTGCCGCGTACGAATGGGGTCATGCCGGGGTGCGGGTCAACGCCGTGGCGCCGGGGTGGATTGCCTCCAGCGGCATGGACACCTACGAAGGCGCCTTCAAGGCCGTGATCCCGACCTTGCGCGAACATGTGCCGCTCAAGCGCATCGGCACCGAATCGGAAGTCAGCGCGGCGATTGTTTTCCTGCTCAGCCCGGCAGCGGCGTTTGTCAGCGGCAGCACCTTGCGCATCGATGGCGCCGCCAGCCTCGGCGGCCGCGCCTGGCCGATCCACAAGGCGACCAACAGCGAGTCGTACAACGGTTTCCACCGCGCCTATATACCAGACGTGTTGAAGGACAAGGAATAACCCATGCCGGTGATTCAGTCGTTACTCGACCCCCACAGCGAGCCGTTCGCCCAGAACCGTGCGGCAATGCTGAGCGCCATCGAGCAAGTTCGCGTGCTCGAACAGAACCTGCTGAACAAGGCGGCCGAAGCCAGGCCGAAGTTCGAAAAGCGCGGCCAGTTGCTGCCTCGCGAGCGCCTCAATCTGCTGCTGGATCCCGGCGCGCCGTTTCTTGAGCTGGCCAGCCTGGCCGGCTACAAGCTGCATGATGACAAGGACGGCAGCTGCGCCGGTGGCGGCTTGATCGGCGGTATCGGCTATGTGTCCGGCGTACGTGTGTTGGTAGTCGCCAACAACAGCGCGATCAGGGGCGGGACCATCTCTCCCAGCGGCTTGAAGAAATCCCTGCGCCTGCAACAGATCGCCATGGAAAACAAACTGCCGGTGATCACCCTCGCCGAAAGTGGCGGCGCCAATCTCAATTACGCGGCGGAGATTTTCGTCGAAGGCGCGCGCAGCTTTGCCAATCAGGCGCGGATGTCGGCCATGGGCTTGCCGCAAGTCACCGTGGTGCATGGCTCGGCCACGGCGGGCGGCGCCTATCAGCCGGGGCTGTCGGATTACGTGGTGGTGGTGCGCGGCAAGGCCAAGCTGTTTCTCGCAGGTCCCCCACTGCTCAAGGCCGCCACCGGCGAAGTCGCCACCGATGAAGAACTGGGCGGCGCCGAAATGCACGCACAAACCGCCGGCACCGCCGAATACCTGGCTGAAAACGACGCCGACGGCGTGCGCCAGGTACGCGAGATTGTCAGCCTGTTGCCGTGGAACGAACAACTGCCCCCACTCCCCGAACGTCGCTGGGAGGAGCCGCTCTACCCCATCGACGAGTTGCTGGGCCTGATCCCGGATGACCCGAAAAAACCCTACGACGTGCGCGAAATCATCGCCCGTCTCGCCGACGCTTCGAACTTTCTTGAATTCAAGGGCGAGTTCGATCAGCAGACTGTGTGCGGTCATCTGAAAATTCAGGGCCGCGCCTGTGGCTTCATCGGCAACAACGGCCCGATCACGCCAAAAGGCGCGAGCAAGGCCGCGCAGTTCATCCAGCTGTGCGACCAGAGCCAGACGCCGCTGCTGTTTTTCCACAACACCACCGGGTTCATGGTCGGCACCGAATCGGAGCAGCAAGGCGTGATCAAACACGGTGCGAAGATGATTCAGGCGGTGGCCAACGCCCGGGTGCCGAAGCTGACCATCGTCGTCGGTGGTTCCTACGGCGCGGGCAACTATGCGATGTGCGGACGCGGCCTCGACCCGCGCTTCATCTTCGCCTGGCCCAACAGCCGCACCGCCGTGATGGGCGGCGCGCAAGCGGGCAAGGTGCTGCGCATCGTCACCGAGGCCAAACAGGCCAAGGACGGCCTGGTGCCCGACCCGAAAATGCTCGACATGCTCGAACAGGTCACCGCGCAGAAACTCGACAGCCAGTCCACGGCGCTCTACGGCAGCGCCAACCTCTGGGACGACGGTTTGATCGACCCGCGCGATACCCGGACCTTGCTGGGTTATCTGCTGGATATCTGTCACGAGGCCGAAGTGCGGCCTCTGCAAACCAACAGCTTTGGTGTGGCGCGGTTCTAAGCCGACTAACAGGAGAACAATAAAAATGATCTTCACCCAGGAACACGAAGCACTGCGCCGCACCGTGCGCCAGTTCGTCGAGCACGAGATCAACCCCCACGTCGATGAGTGGGAAAAGGCCGGGCGCTTCCCCATCCACGACATCTTCCGCAAGGCCGGCGACCTCGGCTTGCTGGGCATTTCCAAACCGGAAAAATTCGGCGGCATGGGGCTCGACTACAGCTATTCGATCGTCGCCGCCGAAGAGTTCGGCACTATCCGTTGCGGCGGCATTCCAATGTCCATCGGCGTGCAGACCGACATGTGCACACCGGCGCTGGCACGGTTCGGTTCCGATGAGCTACGCGAGCAATTCCTGCGCCCGGCCATCAGCGGCGAACAGGTCGGCTGCATCGGCGTCTCCGAAGTCGGCGCCGGTTCCGACGTGGCCGGGCTGAAAACCACCGCGCGCAAGGACGGCGACGACTACGTGATCAACGGTAGCAAGATGTGGATCACCAACTCGCCGAGCGCCGACTTCATCTGCCTGCTGGCCAACACCTCGGACGACAAGCCGCACATCAACAAGTCGCTGATCATGGTGCCGATGAACACACCGGGCATCAGCTTGAGCTCGCACCTGGACAAGCTCGGCATGCGCAGCTCGGAAACCGCCCAGGTGTTTTTCGACAACGTGCGCGTGCCGCAGCGCAACCGCATCGGCCATGAAGGCGCGGGGTTCATGATGCAGATGCTGCAATTCCAGGAGGAACGCCTGTTCGGCGCAGCCAACATGATCAAGGGCCTGGAGTACTGCGTCGACAGCACCATCGAATACTGCAAGGAACGCAAGACCTTCGGCAACGCGCTGATCGACAATCAGGTGATCCACTTCCGCCTGGCGGAACTGCAAACCGAAATCGAATGCCTGCGAGCGCTGGTCTATCAGGCTACCGAGCAATACATCAAAGGCCAGGACGTCACGCGCCTGGCCTCCATGGCCAAGCTCAAGGCCGGGCGGCTGGGCCGCGAAGTCAGTGACAGTTGCCTGCAATACTGGGGCGGCATGGGCTTCATGTGGGACAACCCGGTGGCCCGGGCTTACCGCGATGTACGTCTGGTGTCGATCGGCGGCGGCGCCGACGAAATCATGCTGGGGATCATCTGCAAACTCATGGGCATTTTGCCGGGGAAAAAGAAATGAACAACCTGCCGGTTTGCCAGACTTTGCTGCTGGAACTGCACAACGGCGTGTTGCACATCACCCTCAACCGCCCGGAATGCCGCAATGCGATGAGCTTGCAGATGGTCGCCGAGTTACGCTCGGTGCTGGCCGCGGTACGCGATAAACCCGGGGTTCGCGCACTGGTGATCGGCGGCGTCGGCGGGCACTTCTGTGCCGGCGGCGACATCAAGGACATGGCCAATGCCCGCGCTCAAGGCCCAACTGCGCACCGGGACCTGAACCGGGTGTTCGGCGCGCTATTGCAGGAGGTGCAACACGCACCGCAAGTGGTGATTACTGTGCTGCAGGGCGCGGTACTCGGCGGCGGTCTCGGCCTGGCCTGTGTCAGCGATATCGCCATGGCCGATCATCAGGCGCAATTCGGCCTGCCGGAAACCAGCCTCGGCCTGCTGCCGGCGCAGATAGCGCCATTCGTGGTGCAACGCATCGGCTTGACCCAGACCCGGCGCCTGGCCCTGACGGCGGCACGTTTTGATGGTACTCAGGCACGGCGCATGGGGCTGGTGCATTTTGTCGAGCATGATCCGCAGGCACTGGCCGAACGGCTCGACGAGGTGTTGGCCCATGTGTTGTGTTGCGCGCCGGGGGCGAATGCGGCGACCAAGAAACTCTTGCTGGCCAGTACCGGACAGCCGTCGGATGAGTTGCTTGATCAAGCGGCTGAATGGTTCAGCGAAGCGGTGACCGGAGCCGAAGGCATCGAGGGAACGATGGCCTTCTTGCAAAAACGCAAACCGGGGTGGGCCTCTTAAAAGCTTCGCGAGCGTGCTCACGATGAGGCCCGACCAGACACCGCGAAATTCAGAGAGCCTAACCATGCCCGGACTCAAAAAAATCCTCATCGCCAACCGCGGTGAAATCGCCTGCCGCATCCAGCGCACGGCCCAGGCACTGGGCTATCGCACCGTCGCCGTGTTCAGCGATGCCGACGCCGATGCGCTGCACGTGCGGATGGCCGACGAGGCGGTCAAGCTCGGCCCGGCCCCGGTGCAACAGTCTTACCTGAACATCCCGGCCATCCTCGACGCAACCCGGCGCACAGGCGCGGATGCGATCCATCCGGGCTACGGCTTCCTCTCGGAAAACGCCGGGTTTGCCCTCGCGTGCAGGGATGCCGGCATCACCTTCATCGGCCCCAGCCCCGAGGCCATCGAACTGATGGGCAGCAAGCGCCTGTCGAAGATCGCCATGATCGAAGCCGGTGTGCCCTGCATCAACGGTTATCAAGGCGCCGAACAGGACGACGCCACCTTGAGCCGCGAAGCCGAGCGCATCGGCTATCCCTTGATGATCAAGGCCAGCGCCGGCGGCGGTGGACGCGGCATGCGCCTGGTGCACGACGCCAGCGACTTGCTGGAACAGATTCGCACCGCGCGCTCCGAAGCCTTGAACGGTTTTGGCAGCGCTGAACTGATTCTCGAACAGGCACTCATCGAACCCCGCCACGTCGAGATCCAGTTGTTCGGTGACCGGCATGGCAACTTGATTTACCTCGGCGAGCGCGATTGCTCGGTGCAGCGCCGGCATCAGAAAGTCATTGAGGAGGCGCCCTGCCCGGTGATGACCGCTGAGCTGCGCCAGGCCATGGGCGAAGCGGCGCTCAAGGCCGGGCGAGCGGTGAAGTACGTGGGCGCGGGCACCGTGGAGTTTTTGCTGGATGCGCGTGGGCAGTTCTATTTCCTGGAGATGAACACCCGGCTGCAAGTGGAGCACCCGGTGACCGAACTGATCACCGGGCTGGACCTGGTGGCCTGGCAACTGAACATCGCCGAAGGGCAACCGCTGCCCTTGCGCCAGGAACAGGTGCAACTCACAGGCCACGCCATGGAAGTGCGCCTGTATGCCGAAGACCCGGCCCAAGGCTTCTTGCCGCAAACCGGGCGAGTCGTGGCCTGGGAGCCGGCATTGCAGGACGGTGTGCGGATCGACCACGGACTGATCGAAGGCCAGGTCATCAGTCCCTTCTACGACCCGATGCTCGGCAAGCTCATCGCTCACGGTGCCACCCGCGAAGAAGCCCGGCGCAAATTGCTGCGGGCGGTACAAGACAGCGTGCTGCTGGGGCTGCAAAGCAATCAACGCCTGCTTGCCAGCCTGCTGGAACACCCCCAGTTCGCTGGTGGAGATTTCAGTACCGGTTTCATCGCGCAGCATTTCGCCGACCACGCCTGCCTGCATCCCGAGCCCCCAAACGCGCAGCACTTGGCCATCGCCGCCGCCCTGTTCTATCAGGCGGCGGCACAGGCTCACCCGGCCCCGCTTGGCGGTTGGCGCAACAACGCCAGCGTGCCGCTGCACTATCGCATCGGCCTTGAGGATCGGGACTGGCCGGTAGCGTTGCAGGCGATCCCGGGCCAGCCGTTGTGCATTCAGGTCGCCGAGCGCAGCCTCGAACTGAAGATCATCCACAGCGACGGACGCTGGGTCACCCTGGAAATCGAAGGCGTTCGCCAACGCCACGCTTATCGCCTGGAGGCCGGGCGCCTCTGGCTGTTTACCCGGCCGGGCAGTCTGACGTTCGTGGATCGCACTCAGGCGCAGGTTACCGGCCAGGCCAGTGTCAGCTCCGGCACCCTCAAGGCACCGATGGACGGGGCGATTGTCGACGTCCTGGTCAACGAAGGCAGCAAAGTGACCAAGGGCCAACTGCTGGTGGTACTGGAGGCGATGAAAATGGAGCACCCATTGAAATCGGGCATCGACGGCGTGCTCAAACGCTTGCAGGTCAAAGTCGGGGATCAGGTGAAAAACCGGCAGATTCTGTTGGAGGTCGAATAAGGCGCTAGGCGGAACCGCCGGGTTTGGCTACGCTCAAACCCTACAGGACGCGGATATCAGGAACCCTGCAATGCCTCATTGGCTGGTCATTGATCTGGAGGCCACCACCGATGAGGGTGGATGGCCCGTAACAGATATGGAAATCATTGAAATCGGCGCCACCCTGGTGGACCGCAAGGGACGTGAACTGGACCACTTCCAGCGCTTCGTCCGGCCTTTGCGACGGCCGTTACTGACGCCGTTCTGCCGCGAGCTGACGCACATCACCCAAGCCAACATCGATGCCGCACAACCGCTGGGCGAAGTCTGGCCGGCGTTTGAGCGCTGGCTTGGCCATCACCACACACGACTGGAAGGCTGGGTCAGCTGGGGCGATTACGATCGCAAACAACTGCTTCAGGAGTGGCAGCGCCTGGGACTCGCCAGCGTGCTGGCCAACGTGCCGCACATGAATCTCAAACAGCGCTTTGCCAAGGCCCGACGCCTGGAACGCCCGCTGGGGCTCAACGGCGCCCTGCAACTGGCCGGCCTGCAGTTCACCGGCCAGCAACACCGGGCGCTGGAGGATGCGCGCAATACCGCGCGCCTGCTGCCGCTGGTTCTTCCGCTTTAGACAGGTGACGACTCCCGGGGCCTTGTGCATACTGGCCGGCCCTTTTTAGCCCTTTTCGAGGAATCGCCCATGTTTAAAGTCAACGAGTACTTCGACGGCACCGTCAAGTCGATCGCCTTTGGCACCGCAGAAGGTCCAGCGACCATCGGCGTCATGGCACCGGGCGAGTACGAATTCGGCACCAGCCAGCGTGAAATCATGCACGTGGTCAGCGGCGCATTGACCGTCAAGTTGCCAGACAGCAGCGACTGGGAAACCTTCGCCGCCGGCAGCCAGTTCAACGTACCGGCCAACAGCAAGTTCCAACTGAAAGTCGCCGTCGACACCGCTTACCTGTGCGAATACCGCGGCTAAGCCTGCGGGGCCTGCACCAAAAAGTCGCCGCAATAAAAATGCCCGTGTTTTTCGACACGGGCATTTTTTATTCTGCGCAAAGTTACTCGAGGATCTCCACCGGCATGCCGACTTCGAGTCGACCGTTGCCATCGTTGACCAGGTTCTGGCCGAACATTGCCCCGTCCGCCTGGGCACGGTATTTCTGCAAGGTGGCCAAGGGTTCGCGGTCGTCGCTGCGCTCCCCGGTCTGCGGGTCGATGGTGGTCAGGATGCAGCGTGAACAGGACTTGACCACGCGGAACTCGACTTCGCCGATACGGATACGCTTCCAGCCATCCTCGGCGAACGCCTCACTGCCTTCGATCACCAGGTTCGGCCGGAAACGCAGCATCTCCAACGGACGCCCGACCCGTTGCGACAAATCCGCGAGAGAGGCCTGGCCAATCAGCAACAGCGGATAGCCATCGGCGAACGCCACCTGGTCGTCATCCTTGCCGTAGCCAGCCTCCGTCATCCGCGCCCGATCCAGCGGCACTTGCACCAGGCGTGTCGGTTTGCCGATGAATCGGCTGACCCAGGCCCCTGCTTCATCACCTGCATCGGGGACTCGCAAGGTATCGCGCCAGATCGTCACGCCACGCAACTCTGCATCGTTACCGGGCAAGGCAATGTCGATCGGCGAATGGCCAGGCGCGCTGAGGGTCAAGCCACCTTCGGCATTCCACAGTGCCGACAACTGGCTCATCTGCGCTACCGCACGCTGGGTCAGGAAGCGCCCGCTGGCCTCGTCCACCAGCATCCAGCGGCGATCGCCGTCCAGCCCAAGCTTATCCAGACCGATCGCTTGCAAGGTCTCGCCCTTGGCGGACTTCAACGGATAACGATACAGCGCGCTCAGTCGCAACATGGCCACTCCCTGTCAGGTAAAAACGCCACCCTATACGAGCTTTACGGCCGAATCAAAGGCTGACGAGCAAACACTGCCCCGGTGGGGGGCAGGCCTGATCAGGCCGGTACTTCGTCAAGCATCAGGCGCTGGCGAACCACGTCGACGAGTTTGTCCGGCTGGAATTTGGAAAGGAAATTGTCGCAACCGACCTTTTTCACCATCGAGTCGTTGAAGCTGCCGGACAGCGAGGTGTGCAGCACCACGTACAAGCCGCGCAGGCGCGGGTCGTTGCGAATTTCGGTGGTCAGGCGATAGCCATCCATTTCCGGCATTTCCGCATCGGTGAAGACCATCAGCAGTTTTTCGGTCATGTCCACGCCGGTATCAGCCCAGGCCTTGAGCATGTTCAAGGCCTTCAACCCGTCGCTGGCGATGTGCATCTTCACACCCAGTTGTCCCAGGGTATCGCGCAATTGCGTCAGGGCCACGTTGGAGTCATCCACCAGCAGCACCTCACGGCCACGGGCACGTTCCAGCACCGGATCTTCGAGCTTGGCGCGGGAGACCTTGGCGTTGTAAGGGACGATCTCGGCCAGGACCTTTTCGACGTCGATGATTTCCACCAATTGGTCATCGACCTTGCTGATGGCCGTCAGGTAGTGCTGGCGGCCGGCACTGCTCGGGGGCGGCAGGATGGCTTCCCAGTTCATGTTGACGATCCGGTCCACGCCACCGACCAGGAAGGCCTGAACCGAACGGTTGTATTCGGTGACGATAATCGTGCTGCCTGGCCCCGGCACCAACGGGCGCATGCCGATGGCCTGGGACAGGTCGATCACCGGCAGGGTCTGGCCACGCAGGTTGACCACGCCGCACACAAACGGATGGCGCTGCGGCATCAGCGTCAACTTTGGCAGTTGCAGGACTTCCTGCACTTTAAAGACGTTGATCGCGAACAATTGCCGTCCGGCGAGCCGGAACATGAGAATTTCCAGGCGATTCTCACCCACCAGTTGCGTGCGTTGGTCTACCGTGTCGAGAATGCCGGCCATCAATGACTCCAGGTCTTGTTCGGATGAATTCACTTAAGGAAGGTTATCGGCTGTTTTTGCCGAAGCTTGACCCTCTCTAAAATGCCACGCCCGGCCATTGATGTCACATTAACATCATGCTTTACTGGCGCTGTGATTACATCTGCCGTACTTCCGCGCCACGCGACCCCGGTTCTCGCGAAAGGTTCCCCTGCGTAAGGGATCCCCCTACTAACAATCAGGTACAACCTGATATTCGCAATATCCAATAGCCATTAATGTGACGCCATTCTCATTGCATGAACGGAGTCAGGCTTTTGTGTGCGATCGCAAGCCAGTGGCCAACCACCCTCTCGTGTTCCCCAGCCTGCCTGCGGGCCAGCCGCAAGTCGTTCACCCGACGACTCGGCAATGCCGGGGTTCCGACCACCCTCGTCGACACACACGATATCCCCTCATTTGATATGACGCTGTGGAGATAAGTATGCCGAACGACCGTAAAGAGTGGGCCCTGAGGCTCCCGGAGTTTCTAGTCGAGGCTGAAACACTCCTGGCTAAAACCGAGGAATGCCTGAGTCATCTGCAACTCATCAGCAATGACAAGGACGCCATCGACTGTCTGCTCAGCACACTGCTCAAGCTGGCCAACAAGGCCGATGCCCTGGCGTTGGCGGCCGTGTCTGAATTCTCCCTGCATATTCATGGCCTGCTGAACCACGCACAGAACACCATGAGCCTGCACGACGAGGCGCTGAGTGCCCTGAAAGACTGCCTGACCCTGATTGCCTGGCAACTCGAACTCATTGACCAGACCACCGGACAGCTCAGTCTCGACGACAGCGAACAGGCCACCCTGATCGAAGCCTTTGCCTTTCAAGTCGGGCAAAGCCGGTTTCAACCACCGGTCAATGCCAGGCCCTTCACCCTCGTATCCTATTCGGAGCGGCAGGCCTGAACTTGCCAAACCATGCCGTATGGCGTGTTCCGGTTATCAATATCGCGCTCTAACTTGAGTGCGCACAGGTCGCAAATGAATGTTTCATAGCTATAAGCGACATCATTAAACAACCACTCTTGCCCATCGACAATTGCGCACCTGCCTTGACCCGGGTGTTGCCTGATATCAACAAAAAAACCTAAGGTAATCGGCATTTTGCGACGGTAACAACCAACTTGTTCCATTATGGAATCATCCTCCAGACGACTGGGCGCCTGACTTTTCGGACATACATACGGACGCGACCATCGGTATCTTAAGTGCTAACATGCCGCCTGTTAGTTGACGCCAATTAATGGCAGTGTGATTGCAGCCGGATACAGCTCGCTGCAGTTCGGAGCTGAACGCGTCGGCGCTCCACATGAAAAAACAGGGGCCTGTCAGCCAGCATGACCGGTCAGCCCGCAGCGAACATCCATTGGCTCCATCCGCTATGCACGCCAGCCTCAAGTCAATCGCCAAGTGGCCACCCTCCCGGGAAAATGCACGCACATTCACGCTATTGCTATGCGTCTGCTCGACCCTCGGCAGTCTACTGGTCCATGGCTTGTCCATTCCGCTCCCCCTGTCATTGCTGGTGCTCAACGTTGCGGCGCTGACCAGTGTTGCCGTGCAGTATTGCCTCTCGCGCAAATCGATCAAATTCCAGCCCCAGGAACTGGCCGACCGGCTATTACAGGTCCAGGAAAACGAGCGTCACCGACTGAGCCGCGAACTGCATGACGACATCGGTCAATTGCTGACCGCCGCAAAACTGCAAAGTGACTGGCTCAAACGCCGGATGCCCGAAGAGCTCCAGGGACAATGTTCGGTCCTCTGTGACACGCTGGAAGAAACCCTCGCCAAAGTTCGTGACGTATCCGCCATTCTCAATCCCCGGCAGTTGACCAGTCTTGGGCTGGAAGCCAGTCTGCGGGCGCACCTGCTCAAGACCCTGGCCAACACCCCGGTGCACTGGAGCCTGGAATGCCAGCAGCGCCTGACCGGCATACCGGAGGAAATGGCCGTGGCGGCTTTCCGCATTACCCAGGAAGCGGTCACCAACATCCTGCGACATGCCCAGGCCAAGAACCTGCTAGTGTGCCTGCAGCGTCTGCCCCAAGGCCTGAAGTTGCAGATCAGCGACGATGGCCAGGGCTTCGCACCCGCATCAGACCCTGGTCGTGAAGGGCAACGCGGTATGGCCGGGATGTCGGAACGAATCGATCAACTGGGCGGCACACTGACCGTTACCAGCGAGCCGGGCAAAGGCACTCAAATCGAAGCTCTTTTTCCCTGGGCGCCCCGTGCGCTCGAACGGGCCAGTTCGAATAAGGTTATGCATTGACTTGTAATTTACTTCTGGTGGATGACCACTCGCTGATCAGGGCTGGCGTGCGCGCCCTGGTAATGGATCTGCCCGGCTATGCCGTCATCGGTGAGGCCAGTGACGGCTCGCAGTTGCTCGAAATGGTCGGGCACCTGTCCCCGGACATTGTCTTGCTGGATATTTCGATGCGCCAGACCGGCGGCCTCGAAGCGCTGCAGCAGCTCAAGCGGGTGCGCCCGCAGAGCAAGGTCCTGATCCTCTCGATGCACACCGACCCGGCCCTGATCATGCAGGCGCTGGAGTCTGGAGCCCATGGCTACCTGCTCAAGGACACTACGGCGACTGAACTTGAACACGCGTTGGAAGCCTTGCGCAACAACGAGCGCTATCTGAGCCCGGCCATTGCCCACACGGTGATCAACCAGGCCCTGACCCGAAACCAGAAGCGCCCACCTGAACCTGCCGACTCGCACAACCTGACGGCACGTCAGCTGGAAATCCTGCGGTTGATCGTTCGCGGAAAATCCACCCGAGAGATCGCAAACGGCCTGGGGTTGAGCGTCAAGACCGTCGAAACCCACCGTTCGCAGATCATGAAGCGTCTGCAGATCTACGATGTGGCCGGCCTGGTACTGTTTGCCGTGCGCGAACAAATCATCAGCCTTGATGACTAGGTATTTCACTGGCTTGTACCATGCTGCGTTCACAACATTACTTTCGTACAGAGCCTGGCGAAAACCTTTAAGCCCGCCCTCCCCATCGCGGGCTTTTCTCCGCCTGGCAGCGTCCATCGAATGCTATGGCTAGCCAGCGATTTTGCTTGATGCGCTCCCGATGTTCATTCCCTGGCGGCGACCGATCCAAAGCGCCAGGGTACAGGCGACGACTGAGATCACCAGGTAAGGCACCAGCGCAAAGGTGAAGTTGCCAGTGGCCTCTTTGATTACCCCGATCAGATAGGTGCCGGCAAAAACCCCCAGATTGTTCAAGGCATTAATCATCGCAATGGCCATGGCTGCGTTGCGCGCCGGGACCATTTCGGTCGCCAGTGCCCAGAATGGGCCTTTGATCATCGACGCGGCGGTGATGGCAACACATAGCACAACAATGGTCGCCAGCAACGACTCAACGAACATGATGCATGTCAGCGCAACCGCGCCGATGGCCAATGGAAGCGCCAAGTGCTTTACACGCTCACCGGTGCGATCCGAATGGCTGCTCCAGAGGTACATGACAAAGCTGGCGAGGGCGAAAGGCAGCGCGTTGAGGAAACCGATCTGCATGGTCGACAAATTGAACGTGCTAATGATTTGTGGCTGCCACAGCGACAGACCATTGGTCACGGAAGTCCCACCTATATATATCAATGTCAAAACCAACACATACTTGTTGCAAAGCACGCCCCATAGATCCTTGAGCGTACCCCGAACTTTTTCGCCGGGCACCTCACTGACCTGGCTGGCAATCCATGCCCGTTCTTGAGCTGTCAGGAACCTGGCACGACTAACATCGTGAGGAAGCACGTACAAACAGAGAATGCCCATGAAAATAGCCGGCGAACCCTCAATGATGAACAACCAGTGCCAGCCTCGCATGCCCAACCAGCCATCGGTCAGCAACAACAAGGCAGACAACGGGGAGCCCAGAACACTTGACACTGGCAAGGCCATCATCAATATCGCGACCGCACGACTGCGGTGGCCACTGGGGAACCACAGCGTCAGATAGAAGATAACGCCAGGAAAAAATCCAGCCTCGGCCATCCCGAGCAGAAAACGCAGGATGTAAAAGGACTGAGGTCCCGACACAGCAGCCATGCAACTACTGATGAGCCCCCAGGAAACCATGGTGAACGCTAGCCAGCGTACCGGCCCGAACCGTTCCAGCATCATATTGGCAGGAACCGCGAACAGGCAGTAAGCGATAAAAAACAAACCCGCGCCGAAGCCGAAAGCCGCGTCTCCCAATGCAATATCCTGCTTCATCTGTAATGCGGCGAAGGCAATATTGACTCGGTCCAGAGAGGCAAGAAAATATCCGACGGTCACAAACGGTAATATTCGCCATGCCACCTTGCGCATCGTGAGGCTTTCAACTGTTTGTTGTTTTTGTTCCATGAAGTGCTCCTTCAGGTGTAATGCGCTGGTGCTTGTTAGAAAGCATTAGAGAGCAGTAGCCAATCCTTGCGTTTGCAACCATTTTTGGATCAGCGCCGAAATAGCCAGGTTGTTGCGTTCGAGCATGAGTAGGTGTGAGTTTCCATAAATACCGTGCGCTGGCAGATCCATGACCGTTACATGACCACCGCAAGTCGCGAGCTGATCAAAATAGTGATCGGTACGTTTTCTGATATGGGGCCAGCGTGCGTCCAGTCGCAGATTGTCGCCATAGACCAACAGGATCGGAGTATCTTTCAGCCGCCTTTGCGCAAGCCCTTCTGCCGTGCCCGCCTGCGCCGGTTCAATGGCAACGATCGCGGCCACTTTGTCAGGGCGCTGTTCGGCCGCACGCACGGCGAAAGCACCGCCTTGTGAGTGGGCAATAAGAATCACCGGCTGCGCCAAACAATCCAGCATCGCTACATAAGCGCTCAGAGTCAGTTCGTCCGTATCTGACCAACGCGGCACCACCTGCCTCATGAACTGGTCAAACGCCTGAAGCGGGAATTGGCAGTGGGGGTAAGCGGCGGCATGCAGGCTGTCGAGCGAGCAATCCTGAACCGCAGTACCGATGCGAAACTGCACAAAGCAGTCCTGGCCGGTGCGCAATAATGGTTTGGCGGCAAAAGCGCGATCTCGAGGGGCCCAGCCCGAACGGCCACGCTCGACGGCATCAACGTTGTAGACCGACCAACCCTGACGAAAGAAATCGCTCAACCAGCCTTCCTGCCCGTCAGGGGTCGACTCCCAGACCGCCCCCGTCATCGAGCCGCCATGGCAAAACACCACGGGTGGGCGGCGTGTCCCTTCGGCATTGAGCAAGTACTGCACATACATCTGCCCGACACAGGACGTACCGTTGGGGTTGATGTTCACGGGCACTCCATTGGGAGCCAGTACATACGCCTCCTCTGGTTCGCCGCTGTAGCAGACCTCATGTCCACCGACAAAAAAAGACCCCATCGACAACAGCGGCATCGACACACGTTTAATGGCGTGTGGTACAAAAGTTGTACTCATAGGAATTTCCGGAAGTGACGTTGAAGTTGTTCAGCCAACTGGCGCATACGAGACATGCAAGCCTGTAACTTTTCATCTGTCATACGCGCACCGGGGCCGCCGATGGTGACCGAACCCATTACGATTGAACGGGCGTCAAACAGCGGAAAACTCAAACCGACAACATCCTTCAGCCGCTCACTGCGACTGACGCAAAAGCCTTGTTCATGGATAGTATCGAGGTCCGCGTGAAGACTTGACCGGCGTTGCCGGGCCTCGTCCATCGGCAACGAAACAAACGTCTCTTCGAGAATCAGATTGCGCATCTGCGTAGGTAAAAACGCTAGCATCACCTTGCCTCGGGAGCCCGCATGCAGCGAAGTCCGCTCTCCCGGCTTAATGTTCAGTTGCACATGTTCGGTGCTGTCGGCTACCTGCACACACACAGAAGTGTGGCCGTCCAGGAAATTCAGATACACCGTTTCGCCCTGTTCCGTGGCCACTTCTCGCAGCCAGATAGCGGGCGCATCGGATAACTGCAACCGGTCGCGAAACAACAACCCGTACTCCCAAAAGCGAACGCCCAGTTCGTATCGGCGAGTTTCCGTTTGTTGGCGCAAAAAGCCCTGCTTTGCAAACGTCGACATGATCCGTTGCACAGCGGAGGGCGAAAGGCCCATCTCTGCGCTCATTTCACGAACGCCCCAACTGAAACGCTCCGCGGAAAAGCGGGAGAGCAACTCAAGGGAAATATTAAGAGTTTTTAATGACATTATCTGTCCCTGTATTTGGAACACTGTTTCAATTTGAAGCACAGCATTTAATTCTTCATAGAAAAGAGTCAAGTTAAAAGTGACTCACTCTTCTTAACAAATCATTTCATCTGCAGATTTACGCTACAAACACGCAAACAGAAAACCATTACTCAAACAGTGCACTTATTCCAAATATCGGAACACATCAAGCCTTGTCCCTCTTATCGGGACAATTAGCAAAAAAACCACTACACAAATAAATTTATGATAGAAGCGCCTTATCGTACAAACCATCGAGTTGCACATTTTAAACTATCAATTCGCCACTCGAAGCGTCCGTTAAAAGCCACAAAAAACGAATTATTTCCAGTCGGAAGGTCCCGCACCCCACACGGCAGGACTTTTCTTACAAAACATGAGGAATCGGCTCAATTGACCGGAAATCTGAATTGATAGAGTTTTAGAAGCCTGCTGGACATCACAAGGACGTGCCATGCAACGCCAGAACCTCGCGTCACCGACCATTTCGGTCTTGCCGCCCACAGATAATAAAAATGCAGGCCATCGAGCTGAATGCCGCAACAGCACAAAAGCCACGGGAGAAGTTGATATGGAACCTCGCGTCACCGAGCTGGAAACACACCTCAAGTGCATACGCAGGGACATGGAAGAAGCCCGGGATGACGTCAAATCCATCAAACACCGACTTGTCTATTCCGCCTGCGGAACAGCCGTGATCCTCAGCCTCCTTGGCTGGATCGCCAATAGCCGTTTCGAACAGGTCATTTCATTGCTTTTGGCGCATTGAGTTGCCACCCACACAAGACCCGGCTCAATCAACCGGGTCTTGTGTGACAAAGCCACTGAAGCTATCAGCCCAGGACTTCGCTCAGCGGAATGAAGAAAACGCTATCGCCCGGAACCAGCGTGCGATCCTCCAGGACTTCTACCAGTCCATCAGCCCAGGCCGCGCTGCGCAGCACACCGGAACTCTGGTTTTTGTAGATCGTTGCCCTGCCGTTTTCCAGACGTCCACGCAAATACTCACGCCGACTGCCTGGCTGGAGCCAGTCAAACCCGGCAGGCACCTGGACCTTCAGCGGCTCAACGTCCTGCACGCCCTGACGACGCAGGAGATAGGGTCTGGTCAGCAAGGCAAAGGTCACGAGGGTCGATGCCGGATTGCCCGGCAAGCCAATCACCGGCACACCACGAAAATGTCCGAACGTCAGCGGTTTACCGGGTTTGATGGCGAGCTTCCACAGCGTCAGCTCGCCCTCTTCGCGCAAGGCGATACCCAGAAAATCGGCTTCCCCCACCGATACGCCGCCGGTCGAGAGGATCAGGTCGACATCCTTCAACTCTCCCAATCGGGAGCGAGTGGTTTCCAGATTGTCCGGCAGAATTCCCGCATCGACGACCTCACACCCCAAACGCTGCAACCAGCTACACAACAACACCCGGTTGCTGTTGTAGATCTGTCCTGGCCCCAGCGCCTGCCCCGGTTCAATCAATTCGTCGCCGGTAGACAGTACCGCCACACGCACCTTGCGAACCACCGCCAGCTCAGCGCATCCCAAGGAGGCCGCCAATCCTTGCTCGATCGGCCCCAGCCGTGTACCTGCCGGCAGAATCAGTTCGCCGACGGTCGTTTCCTGGCCTTGCGGGCGAATGTTCTGGCCTTGGGTCAAGGCTTGAATGAAACGTACTCGCTCATCGGCCTGAACCTCGGCGTTCTCCTGCATCTCGACGCAATCGGCACCGGCAGGAACAGGCGCCCCGGTGAAAATGCGCGCACAGGTGCCTGGCTGCAACGGATCGGGGGCCTGGCCGGCAAACACCTTCTGACTGACCAGCAACGGCTCTCCCGTCCAGTCAGCCATGCGCAAGGCATAACCGTCCATGGCGCTGTTGGGCCAGGGTGGCAGATCAAGCGTCGACACCAGATCTTCAGCCAGTACGCGCCCCTGTACCTGCGCCAATGGCAAGCGTTCACGCTCGACAATCCTCGAGGCCTCGGCCATTTCCAGCAGGCGCGCCAACGCCTGCTCGACAGGCATCAGACTGCCAGACTTGCCAGGCTTACCCACGGGATTCACAAGGCGCGGCCTGTTTCAAATGAGGCACGAAGTTGCACGGCCGATGCCGCGCATCCAGCTGCTCGGCCAGTATGCCATCCCAAGCTGTGCGCACGGCATTGGTCGAGCCCGGCAAGCAGCAAACCAACGTGCCGTTTGCCAGGCCAGCCAATGCCCGGGACTGAACGGTCGAGCTACCGATATCGGCAACCGAGATCTGGCGGAACAGCTCGCCAAATCCATCAACCTGCTTGTCCAGCAGGCAACCGACGGCTTCCGGTGTGCTGTCACGCCCGGTAAAACCGGTGCCGCCGGTGATCAGCACCACCTGCACGACATCGTCGGCAATCCAGTTGGCGACTTGCGCGCGAATTTTGTAGAGGTCATCTTTGAGCAACACCCGAGCAGCCAGGTAATGACCGGCAGCGGTCAAGCCGTCGACAAAGGCCTGGCCTGAGGTGTCGGTTTCCAGTGTGCGGGTATCGCTGACAGTCAGCACTGCAATATTCAGCGGTGCGAAAGGTACATCAGCCTTGGCTTTCATAGGCTCGTCCAGTTGTAGGAGAAACAGCCCGGTGTTATATCACAGCGCTCCGTTTTTTCGCCGCCCCCATGGAGGCCTGCCATGACCACGAATTCACAATTGCCACCCTGCTCCATTCTGCTCCTGGCGGGCGGGCGCGGCCAACGCATGGGTGGTCGGGACAAAGGGTTGCTGGACTGGCACGGCGAACCCCTGATTGCACATCTGCACCGCAAGACCCGTCCGCTGACCGATGACCTGATCATCTCCTGCAATCGCAACCTTGAGAAGTACGCCCCCTACGCTGACCAGTTGGTCCACGATGATGAAGGTGACTTCCCCGGGCCGCTGGCCGGTATTCGCGCGGGCCTGAAAGCTGCTCGCCATAGCCATTTGCTGGTCATGCCCTGTGACGTTCCGGGCATCGATGCGGCACTGATCGGCACTATGCGCGAGGCCGCCAACCTGCATCCGGACAAGCCGCTGATGGTGCGCCATGATGACCACTGGGAACCCTTGTTGTGTGTGATCCCGGTGCTGCACAGGGCAGCATTTGAAAATGCCTGGAACGAGGGTGAGCGCAGCCCTGGCCGGTTGATGCGCAAGCTCGGCGCGACCGCGCTGCAATGCCCGGACAACGACCCGCGACTGGCCAACCTCAACACGCCGGAACTTTTAAGCGGTCATGACACTGTGTCAGACTGACATTGATCAGGAACTTGCGCAGACGGTGCACGTCTCAAGTTCAGCAACCACAGAATTCTTATTCGGAGACACAACTCATGACTCAACGGACCCTCGCCACTTTCATGCTCGCACTGGGCCTTGCCACCCTCGCCGGTTGCGCATCGCCTACGGTGATCACCTTGAATGACGGTCGCGAAATCCAGGCCGTCGACACGCCACAATTCGACAAGGATTCCGGTTTCTACGAATTCGAACAGCTCGATGGCAAACAGACCCGCATCAACAAGGATCAGGTTCGGACCGTCAAGGAGCTGTAATCCTGGTGCCACCGGATACAGAAAAGCCCGCTTGATGCGGGCTTTTTCATGCCTGGAGAGCAGCGTTTCAGGATCGCTTACCGATCACCATTGCAGGGTGATTTCACTCTCGAACTCACGCGCCTGGCCCGTGACCGGATCGACAAATTTCAGCCCCTGAGCCAGCAGTTTCAAAGGATTGGCGTAGTCATCCTGCGCATCCTTGAGCACCTCGGGGTAAAACGGGTCGTTGCAGATACCGGCGCCCAACGCCGCCATATGTACCCGTAGCTGATGTTTCTTTCCCGTCACCGGGTAAAGACCATAACGCCAGAGATCCCCCTGTTTCTCCCGAACTTCGACCGCCGTCTCGGTATTACTGGCCCCCGGACCTTCCTGCATGCGGAAGAACGGTTCGCCATCGACCAGCCGGCTTTTATGCACCAACGGGAAAGAAAGGCCAGGCAACGCCTTGGCGATGGCCTCGTAGCGCTTTTCGATCTGCCGGGTTGGAAACAACGACTGATAAGCCGAACGGGTCTGCGGATTGGCGGAAAACAGCACCAGCCCCGCGGTGTGCCGGTCGATGCGATGCAATGGCACCAGATACGGATTGTCCAGGCGCCGGATCAAGCGCCTGAGCAGCGTCTGTTCGACGTATTCGCCAGCCGGCGTCACCGGCAGGAAATGCGGCTTGTCCGCCACCACCAGATGCTCGTCCGCGTACAGGATCGACTCGATCACCGGAATCGGTTTTTCATCCGGCACTTCGCGAAAATAATGAATCCGCAAACCTTCCCTGTAGGCCAGATCGAGTGCAATCGGCATGCCCTGCCCATCGAGGACCCGGCCACGGGCGATTCTGTCCAGCCATTGTTCACGACCAATAGTGCTGAAATGCTCGCACAGACAATCGACAACGGTCTGCCACGGGCCAGGTGGCAAGTAGAGCGTACTGGCCTGACTGTGTGCCGCGGAAAAAGAAGAAGTGGACATACGAAAGCTCTAACCTCAGTGCAGAGCGGCATTATCCAACAGCAAGGGGAATGAACGCACCCTAAGATTACTCAAGCCGGGATCTGCGTGCGCGCTGCCGCTTCGGTGTACTCCTTGAGCCAGCGCAGCACATCGACCGCCTCCCAGCGAGCGGGGTCGTACAGGGCGTACAACAATCCCTGATAGCCCACGACATCGAGTTGCCGGTGATAACCCGCGCGCTGAAACAAGGCTTCGATTTCTGCGAAACAGGTATTGAAATGTGTTTTGTTGAAGGGCGTTTTCCCCTCGGTCACCAGACCATCCAGACGCAACTCAAGGACAGCCTCGCGCACGACGTCCGCGGACATCCGGTTCACGCTGTTCTTCAACTGTTCGACATTGACCACGATTCATCCCTCTGACACCCGGGCTTGCCTGCTCATTCCCAAAAATCTGGAATGGCAAGGCAGGCACCGCGAATAACTGTATACACATACAGTATCCGATCAACACCGAATAAGCCAAGGGGATCAATCGCAAAGTTCGACAGGCGGGACATACCGCCAGCGCAAGAACCGCTCAACGCAGGAACGCCACCACCTGGTCGGCACTGAACGGCCAGCCCAGTTCAGCACCGGTATCGACGCGCCGCAATACCGGAATACGCAGGCTGTAGGCTGCGAACCATGTTTCATCGTCGGCGATGTCCACCAGCTCCACCAGCAGACCGCGCTCGACGAACTCCATCAACATGGCTTCGGCTACTTCACACAGGTGGCATCCAAGGGTGCCGAACAGCTGACATTCGGGAAGCATGAGCGCTCAACCAGTAAATGAAGTGACCATTCTAGGCCTGCCCCGAAAAACCGTCGAGCCATTGAGGCCCCTGCCCTGATGCTACCGACGATAAAGTGACCTGGGTCAGTCCTGGCTCACGGCGCCGATCTTGTGGATCGACAGGTCCGCGCCGTAGTACTCCTCTTCCTGACTCAGGCGCAATCCATGCAACGCCTTGATCACGCCATACACCGCAAACCCGCCAGCCAGTGCCACAGTGATGCCCAGCGCAGTGCCTATCAACTGGCTGCTCAGGCTGACCCCGCCCAACCCGCCCAAAGCGGTTTGGCCGAAAATGCCGCAGGCGATGCCGCCCCACACGCCGCACAAGCCATGCAACGGCCACACACCCAATACATCGTCGATGCGCCATTTGCCTTGGGCCGCGGTAAAGCACCAGACAAACAGCGCCCCCGCGACGGCACCGGTAACCAGCGCCCCAACAGGATGCATCAGATCGGAACCGGCACAGATTGCCACGAGCCCCGCCAACGGGCCGTTGTGCAGAAAGCCCGGGTCGTTGCGACCGACAATCAGCGCCGCCACCGTACCGCCAACCATGGCCATCAACGAGTTCACCGCCACCAGCCCGCTGACACCTTGCAGGGTTTGCGCGCTCATGACGTTGAAGCCGAACCAGCCGACAATCAGTATCCACGAGCCCAGAGCCAGAAACGGGATGCTCGATGGCGCGAATGCGACCAGCCTACCCTCGCGATAGCGGCCATTACGCGGCCCGAGCAACAGCACCGCCGCCAGAGCCAGCCAACCGCCCATGGCATGCACCACCACTGAGCCTGCGAAATCATGGAAACCGGCGCCAAAGCGCTCCAGCAACCAGGCTTGCAAACCCAGGTTGCCATTCCAGACAATGCCTTCGAAGAACGGATAGATGAACGCGACAATCAACGCGGTTGCACACAGCTGGGGAACAAACCGGGCGCGTTCGGCGATCCCACCGGAAATGATCGCCGGAATCGCCGCGGCAAAGGTCAGCAGGAAGAAAAATTTCACCAGTCCGTAGCCATGGTCGGCATTGAGCACGGCCGCTGGCTGCATGAACGTCACGCCATAGGAAATCCAATAGCCTATAAAGAAGTAGGCCAGTGTCGAAACAGCGAAGTCGCTGAGGATTTTCGACAACGCATTGACCTGGTTTTTCTGTCGCACGGTTCCGACTTCGAGAAAGGCGAAACCGGCGTGCATGGCCAGAACCATGACCGCACCGATCAGAATGAACAGCGTGTTGGAACTATGGACCAGGGTGTCCACAGCGCTTTGCAGATTTTCCATGGAATGGGCAGACCTTATGGCAGAAAAAAGCACCAAAGCAGTTCGCGATGACTGCCCGTGCACCAAGTTGCAGCTTCAAGACATCAGTGGACTGATTTCGCTGAACCACTTTGGCGCACGGACGCCGTCCAGGAAAAACGCGCCCCGGACGTTTACGCGAGTTTTTGATTGTTGGTCCTACGGTTTTACTGGAATCATGCCCGGCAATAGCGCAATGGTGCGGACCGGCGCACCAAGACTCAGCAAAAGTTGTACCAGTCATTTGTACTGAACCTTCGCCGAAGGCTCATACTCGAACGCATCAGATAGCCACTTAAGGAGATCCATCATGGCCCGCACCCAGGCAAAGACTGCTCAAGAAATCCTGATGAACGACTTTCAGACACTGGTCAGTGACACCGAGCGCTTGCTGGAACACACCGCGACCCTGGCCGGCGATCAGGCCGACGAGTTGCGCGAGCAGATACACGAGAGTCTCTTGCGTGCCCGTGAAACCCTGAAACTGACCGAAGACTCCCTGCGCGAACACGGCAAGGCTGCTGTCACCGCCACTGAAGACTATGTCCAGGCCAACCCTTGGCAATCCGTGGGGATCGCGGCCGGCGTGGGTTTCCTGATCGGCCTGCTGGCCAGCCGGCGCTGATATGTCGATCGGCGAATCCGGCCCGTCCGTGACGGGAACAAGCTCCTCATCGCGGCGCCTGGGTGCTGCCTTCCTTGGGTTGCTGCACAGCCATGTCGAGCTGTTCGGCATTGAATTGCAGGAACAAAAAGCCCGCACCGTCAGCCTGTTGCTATTTGCCGGCCTGGCGCTGGTGTTTGCGTTGCTGCTGCTGGTAGGGCTGTCGACGCTGGTGCTTATCCTGTTCTGGGACACGTACCGCCTGGCCGCCATCATCGGGCTCTGCGTGTTCTACTTCCTCGCCGCCATATTCTGTGGGATGCGCTTGAGAGCGGCGATTTTCGATGAGTCCTCGCCTTTCCATGGCACCCTGGAAGAGTTGGCCAATGATCGGGAGCGCCTGCTGCCATGAGCCTGCCTGAATTGCCACAAAACAGCTCGCGCGCGCAAATGCGCAAGGCCCTGATCCGCTTGCGCATGGAAATGCACCGTCAGGAAATCCGCCACGAATCCGCGCAACTGCTGCAGCCCTTGCAACGGGTGCGCGGGATGACACAAAACCTGCAGGACGGCTTTGGCATCAAGCACGCTCCACTCTGGGGCGTGGCCGCCGTTACCTTGCTGGGCTTTCTGACCGGCAAGGGTGCAAAAAACGGGGGTAGCCTCAGCAGCCTGACCCGGCTGATCCGTCTCGGCACCACACTGGGGCCGCTGGTCAAACTGATCATGCAGGGCTCCTCACGCAAAGACTGATCAGTTTCTTTCTGGCTGCGTCCTTGCAACATCGACGGGATGCGCCCCTCTATCGGGGGGCGCAATCCTGTGCGCCTACCCGGTCGACAGGCATCCGCCAAAAAAAGATCTTGCAAAAAGACCTCGATATCGCCGCCGCCGGGTGGTAGTTCCGCTTGCAGGTCATGGCGCGAAACGGGAAGCTAGGCCATCAGTCACCTGACGGAGAGACCCGCCTTGGATTGGCACACCCTGCTTACCCGCGAACGCCTCGGAAAACCTCTGCACAGCCCTGAAGAACTCGGCCGCAGCCCTTTTCACAAAGACCACGACCGCATCATTTTTTCGGGGGCTTTCCGCCGCCTCGGGCGCAAGACCCAGGTCCATCCGGTGTCCAGCAATGATCACATTCATACGCGCCTGACCCATTCACTGGAAGTCAGCTGTGTGGGTCGTTCGCTGGGCATGCGCGTCGGCGAAACCATCCGCAGCGCCCTGCCCGAATGGTGCGAACCCAGCGACCTGGGGATGGTGGTGCAATCGGCCTGCCTGGCACATGACATCGGCAACCCGCCGTTCGGCCATTCCGGTGAAGACGCGATCCGTCATTGGTTCCAGCAAGCCGCCGGCCGCGGCTGGCTGGATGCCATGAGTGAGGCCGAGCGCAATGACTTCCTGAATTTCGAAGGCAATGCCCAAGGCTTTCGGGTACTCACTCAACTGGAGTATCACCAGTTCGACGGCGGCACCCGACTGACCTATGCAACGCTGGGCACGTACCTGAAGTATCCATGGACGGCCAGGCACGCCGACTCGCTGGGCTACAAGAAACACAAGTTCGGCTGTTATCAGAGCGAGCTGCCACTGCTGGAGCAGATCGCCCATAAACTCGGCCTGCCACAAGTGGAGGAGCAACGTTGGGCGCGGCACCCGCTGGTGTACCTGATGGAGGCCGCCGACGATATCTGCTATGCGCTGATCGACCTGGAAGACGGCCTGGAAATGGAGTTGCTCGAATACGCCGAAGTCGAATCCCTGCTGCTTGGCCTGGTGGGCGATGACTTGCCGGAAACCTATCGCCAGCTCGGTCCCGGCGATTCGCGCCGACGCAAACTGGCGATCCTGCGCGGTAAAGCCATCGAACACTTGACCAATGCCGCGGCCCGCGCCTTCGTCGAGCAACAGGATGCGCTGCTGGCCGGCACACTGCCTGGCGATCTGGTGGAACACATGCACGGTCCCGCCAAGCGTTGCGTGCTCAATGCCAAGGACATGGCCCGCAAGAAGATCTTCCAGGACAAGCGCAAGACCCTGCACGAGATCGGCGCCTACACCACGCTGGAAATCCTGCTCAACGCCTTTTGCGGTGCCGCGCTGGAGCAGCATAATGGACGCACGCCGTCGTTCAAGAGCCGCCGCATCCTTGACCTGCTGGGCAACAATGCACCCGATCCTCACGGCTCGTTGCATACCTCCTTTTTGCGCATGATTGATTTCATTGCCGGCATGACCGACAGCTATGCCAGCGACATGGCCTTGGAAATGACCGGCCGCGCCAGCCACTGAGATGAATCGACTGATCAGCCATTACGGCATTCGTTATGGCTGATCCCCCCTTCAACATCCAACAGCATTCAAGCTTCGTCGAATCGCCCTACAGCACATGGCGAGCAAACTGATCGCTTGCCCGGTACTCTCGCGAAACAATCTCCCTCCCTTCTGTTCGACAGATGAAGTGCGCCCCATGGCCAAAGACGATCTACGCATCCTCGTGGTGGAAGACCATCCTTTCCAACTAATAGCCACTCAATACCTGCTGGAAAGTTATGGCTTCACCCGACTGACGACCACCGACAGCGCCAAAGGCGCCCTGCTGCAAATGCTCGGGGCAGACCAACCGTTCGACATCCTCTTATGCGATCAATGCCTGCCCGATCTGACGGGACTCGAACTGGTCCGGTTCGCCAGCCAGCGGGGCCTGATCAGGCAGGCGATCATTCTGAGCAGCCTGACGACGTCTGAACTGGATGAGCTTGAAAAAACGGCCACCGAATACGGGCTGCCATTATTGGGTTACTTGATAAAACCACTGAAACAATCTGAATTTAGAGACTTGTTGACCTCAGCACCACTATAGAAAAAAACATATAAAAGCTGATAAATGCACAGTGAAAAACTTACAAACAACCTCCTTTTAAAGTATGCCCGCACATCGGACTATTTTCAGCCTTCCTAATAAGAAACCTAGTTAATACGTAGTCCTATTCTTTTTAATATGTAGGATTTTTCCTATATTGCTGCTACAGGACAGTCAGTTCATGCGCCCCTTCAAGTATCTGAGCTATGGTGCGCGCTTTATTTGAGCTCGCATGGGACTTGATTATGAACTCCGTTTTTATTGTCGACGATCACCCGGTTATCCGCCTTGCCGTTCGAATGTTACTGGAACATGAAGGTTACAAAGTCGTCGGCGAAACTGACAATGGGGTCGACGCCATGCAGATGGTTCGCGAATGCATGCCGGACCTGGTCATTCTCGACATCAGCATTCCAAAACTGGATGGCCTGGAAGTGCTATCCCGATTCAATGCAATGAACACCCCTCTTAAAACACTGGTGCTGACAGCACAATGCCCGACACTTTTCGGTATTCGTTGCATGCAGTCAGGTGCATCAGGCTATGTCTGCAAACAAGAGGACATCAGTGAACTGGTCAGCGCCATAAGAGCGGTATTTGCAGGTTACAACTATTTCCCGAGCGAAGCCTTGAACCCCGTCCGCGGAGATGAAACACGCTGCATTGAACTGGAACTATTCAAGTCGGTAAATGACCGGGAACTGATGGTATTGCAACTTTTTGCCCAAGGTCGCACAAATAAGGAAATCGCCAAGGGCATGTTTCTGAGTAACAAGACCGTGAGCACCTACAAAAAGCGCCTCATGCAGAAACTCAAAGCCAAATCCCTGGTTGAACTGATCGAGATGGCTAAACGTAACGCACTCGTGTGAGAACCTGGATGCCCAGCCGTTTGAAGGTCTATCTGATTCAACTGACCGCAGGTCTATGCGTGAGCACCACGTTGTTCGGCGCACCGGGCAATGAAAACTACACGCTGCTCAGCCGCTCGAAGGTCGGAGCGCTGGAGGTTCGGCTGGATGAATCCCAGCGACAATGGATAACACAAAAAACACAGCTGACGCTCGGTACGTCGGCCCCGGACTATCCACCATTCGACCTGACCACCAGTGGTCGGGACTATGAAGGGTTTACCGCTGATTACGCCGGTCTCCTGGAAAAAGTAACCGGTCTGCCCGTCACGGTTCAGCGTTTCGATTCCCGAGGGGCCGCGATCACTGCGCTGGAGAACGGTGAAGTCGATCTGCTCGGCACCGCCAATGGATTCGAAGCTGGCAACGCCGACATTGCATTGTCCATACCCTATGCCGTCGACCAACCCGTATTGGTGACCCGCGAAGGGGAAACCCGATCCCTCACTGATGGCCTGGCCGGATTGCGCCTGAGCATGGTGTATCACTACTTGCCACTGGCGGAAGTCAAGGCGTTGTACCCGAAGGCGATCATCACGTCCTATCCGTCCTACCAGAATGCGATCAATGCCGTTGCTTTCGATCAGGCGGACGTGTTCCTCGGAGACACCATTTCAACTCACTACATGATCAACAAGGGGTACCTGAACAACATCCGCATGGCCAACTTCGGCAAACATGAAGCCTTTGGTTTCAGCTTCGCCGTCAACCGGAACAATCCCGAACTACTCGGCATCATCAACGCGATGATCACAGCCATCCCCTCCAGTGAACGAGAAAACATCGCCAAACGCTGGAGCGCCGGCAGCGACATTCTGCTGACCGATCAAAAGCTGCAACTCACTGAGCGGGAAGAACGCTGGCTGAGCCACCACCCGATTGTGCGCGTTGTTGTCAACGAAGCCTTTGCGCCACTGACATTTTTCGATAGCAATGGCAATTTTCGTGGGGTCACCGCGGATTTGCTTGAGCTGATCAGGCTGCGCACCGGCTTGCGCTTTGATATCCGGCGCAGTCGAAGCGATGAAGAGATGATCAAACAGATCAAGGACAACAAGGTCGATGTGATCGCCGCATTACTCCCCAGCGCCCAACGTCAATCTCAACTGAACTTTACCCGCCCCTTTCTGGAAAACTCCTACGTCCTGCTGACCCGCAAAGCCGGAGACAGCCCGGCCAACCTCGCGCAGTTGCAGGACAAGCGCCTGGCCATTGCCCGCGGCAATCCAATAATGGATTACCTGCGCAGAGAGTTTCCCCGGATCAAGTTGATCGAAACCCCGGACGCCTTCAGTGCCGTAGAGTTACTCGCCGAGGGCCAGGCAGAGGGCGCAGTGAACTCACTGGTCATTGCCAATTACTTCATTTCCTCGCGGCTGTTCGAGCACACATTGCAAATCAGCACCGCCATCGGCACTGAGCAGGCGGCGTTTTCCCTTGCCACCGCTCTGGACGCCAAAGAGCTGAACGCCATTCTCGACAAGGCGTTGCTGAGCATCTCGCCGGAAGAACTGGGCATCATCAACAGTCGCTGGCGCGGCTATTCGGCATCCTCGCAAAGCACCTGGCGCAACTATCAAAGACTGTTCTACCAAATCGTCATCGGTGCCGGCGTGCTATTGCTGATTTCCATTGCGTGGAACGACTACATGCGACGCCAGATCAAGCAACGCAAGGCCGCCGAGCGTGCGCTGAACGATCAGTTCGAGTTCATGCGATCACTGGTCAATGGCACGCCCCATCCGATCTACGTGCGTGATCGCCAGGGGCTGCTGCAAAGTTGCAACGACAGTTACCTGCAAGCGTTCTGCGCCCGGCGTGAAGATGTCATCGGCAAAAGCGTCATGCAGGGATCGATGAGCAATGTGTTCGAAGCCCGGGAGTACCAGGCCGACTACCAGCGCGTAGTGGCCGAAGGCAGACCGTTGATCGTCGATCGCGAACTGCACATTGGTGGCCGGCGGCTGACGATCTATCACTGGATTCTTCCCTATCGGGATTCCAGCGCAAAAGTGCAAGGCATTATCGGTGGCTGGATCGACATCAGCGAACGGCGGCAACTGCTTGATGATCTGCGTTGCGCGAAAGAACGCGCCGATAACGCCAACCGGGCCAAAAGCACGTTTCTGGCCACGATGAGCCATGAGATCCGTACGCCGATGAATGCAATCATCGGCATGCTTGAACTGACACTCAAGCGTCTTGATCATCAGCACCCGGAGCGTCCGGCCATCGATGTCGCGTACAACTCGGCGAAAGGGTTGCTGGAATTGATCGGCGACATTCTCGACATCGCCAGAATCGAATCAGGACGCTTGAGCCTGAGCCCGGAGCGGGTCAATCCGGGTGAACTTGTGACCTCGGTCGTACGAATTTTCGAAGGCCTGGCCCGACAGAAGGAACTCGAACTGGTGCTGGAGTTTTCATCGGCAAATACGACCTTCGATGTGTTGCTGGACCCATTGCGTTTCAAGCAGGTGCTGTCCAACCTGATCAGCAATGCCATCAAGTTTACCGAACAAGGCCAGGTCCGGGTCATTGTCGAACTGCACCCGGCTACGCAACCTGAGCGTGTGCAAATGCGGGTGCAGGTTCACGACAGTGGCATCGGGATCAGCGAGCAGGATCAACAACGCCTGTTCGAACCCTTCGCTCAGGCTGACCATGCCATGCAATCGGCCAGGGGAGGCGCAGGACTGGGGCTGGTGATCAGCCGCAATCTCTGCGAGATGATGGGCGGTAGCCTGCAATTGCGCAGCGAGCCGGGCATCGGCACCCAAGTGGAGGTGTTGTTGCAACTGGAAACGTTGCCGCTGCAACAGTCGATCCAAGCAGTCGAAACCCAAGTTGTCGTCGCCACAACCCCATTGAATGTTCTGGTAGTCGACGATCACTCGGCCAATCGATTGCTCATGTGCCAGCAGCTGGAGTTTCTTGGGCATCGATTTACCGTCGCGTCCGATGGGCAGGAAGGATTGGAGGCATGGAGAGATCAGCCTTTTGATCTGGTGATCGCCGATTGCAACATGCCGGTCATGAACGGTTACCAGTTGGCCCGCGCCATTCGCCAGCATGAACGCCAACTCCATCGCCCTCCCTGCACCGTTCTCGGCTTTACCGCCAACGCTCAACCGGAAGAAATAAAACGCTGCAAACAGGCCGGAATGAACGACTGCCTGTTCAAACCCCTCAGCCTCGGGGCCTTGGGACAATGGGTGCAAGGCATAGAACCCGGCCAGGCAGCTCCGGCGTTCAGCCTTCACGGTTTGAAACAGCTGACCGGGGGCAACCCGATGTTGAACCGACGATTGCTGAACGAGTTGGTCAGCAGCAACCGCCAGGACCTGCCAACGCTGCTGTCGTTATCCAGCTCCGGGGATACCCAGGCGCTACGGGACATTGCCCACAAAATCAAAGGTGCGGCCCGGATCGTACAGGCCTCCCGCCTGATTGACTGCTGCGAGGCACTCGAAGCCGCCTGCCATGAGGATTTCGATCGCGAAAAAGTGGCCGGATGCTGCAAAGCCATGGAGCGTGCCATGCTCGAACTGGAGGACGCGTTGCTACGTCAGATCGAGCATTACGACGAAGGCAAAATGCCAGAGCCTTAACTATGCTTGGCCCCTCGGCAGTGTGTTGACCATCCTGGAGAAACCCGCAATGCCTGACCCACTGCGCACGGATCCACGCCGGTTTCCGCTGCATGTCCATATCAGCGTGATGTTCACCCTTCTGCTGTTGCTGACCGGGACTGCCCTGGGGCTTTTCAACTACCGGCAAACCACACAGATCATCTTGTCCAGCAGTGAAAAACTCTTCAACCGCATTGAGCAGGATGTCCGGCTGGACCTGCACGCGACCTATGACCCCATTCGTCATCTGTTGAGCCTGCTGGCACTCAATCCGGCGGGCCAGTCCCCTGATCTGGAACAACGCCTGGCACTGCTCGAACCGTTCAGCCAGTCACTCGAGGACAACCCCAACCTGGCTTCGCTGTACCTGGGCTACGACAATGGTGACTTTTTCATGGTCCGCCCGCTGCGCACCCCAGCGGTCAAAGCCCTGGTCAAGGCACCGGACACGGCGGTTTACCAGGTCTGGAGCATCGAGCACGACAGCAGCGGCCAGGCCCGCTCCCAGTCATTGTTTTTCGACCGGAACCTGGTACTTGTCAGCCGTCAGGACAACCTGAACGATACGTACGACCCACGCGACCGCGCCTGGTTTACCAGCGCCCGCGGCGACAATGACCAGATCACCACCGAACCCTATATTTTCTTTTCCACCCACAACATCGGCACGACACTGGCACGACGCAGCGGCGACAAGGCAATCCTGGCCGCTGACCTGACCCTGGCTGAACTCAGCGCAACCCTGGCCAAGCACGTCGTGACCCCCAACACCGAAATCGTGCTGTTCGATGCCCAAGGCAATGCCATTGCCTACCCCGACAGCCGCAGGCTGATCATCGATGATCAGACGTCCCGCCTGATCAAGGCGGCGGACCTGAGCCCCAGCCTGGGTGCGTTGCTCAACAGTCCCCCTCAGGGCAGTCACCTGAACGCCAGCGGCCGGCAGTGGATCGTGGCCCGCAGCAGCATGCAGGAAGGCGGCCCCCAAGGCCTGCAACTGGCGCTGCTGGTGCCGGAGGACGAGTTGCTCGTCGACGCGTACCGGATGCGCTGGCAAGGTGCGCTCATTACCCTGGCAATCCTGCTGTTATGCGTGCCCCTGGGTTGGCTGACGTCGAGAGTCCTGGTCAAGCCCTTGCGCGCCCTGGTGCAGGAGGCCGATGCGATTCGCAGCTTCGATTTCAATTTTCCGCTTTCCCGTCGCTCGCCAGTGCTCGAAGTCGACCAGTTGAGTGTGTCGATGGCACGGATGAAAGACACCCTGGCAAGCTTCTTCCAGATCACAGACAGCCTCAGCGCCGAAACCCGCTTCGCCCCACTGCTGGAACGGGTGTTGTTTGAAACCGTGAAAATCGGTCAGGCCCAGGCCGGCCTGATCTATCTGCGCGAAGGTGATGGCGAGCACATGGAACCTCACGGACTGGTGATCAACAACACCGCCGAGAACCTGCAAGCCTTCGACATCCGCGGACACTCGCTCAAGAACCCGCAAAGCCCCCCATGGCTGCACCAGTTGGCCAACGTCGACACTGTCGTCAGCAACCTGGGTTTCGAGCAGGCAGATGATCTGCGGAAAATCCTGCTCTCGCTGGAAAGCCCCCGGGTCCATCTGATCGGAATCCGCCTGCACAATCGCCACAACGAAACCGTGGGTCTGCTGGTGTTGCTGTTGGCCGACAGCGGCGAGCAGAGCGATCTGGACAAACTGCGGCCGGACCGCATTGCGTTTCTCCAGGCGGTGTCCGGCGCGGCCGCCGTGTGTATCGAAAGCCAGCGCCTGCAAGCCCGGCAAAAACAGCTGCTGGACGCCTTCATTCAATTGCTGGCCGGCGCCATCGACGCCAAAAGCCCCTACACCGGCGGCCATTGCCAGCGGGTGCCGGAACTGACCCTGATGCTTGCCCAAGCGGCGGCAGACAGCCAGGAGCCCGCCTTCAGCGCTTATCAGCCAACCGAAGATGAATGGGAGGCACTGCACATCGCCGCCTGGCTGCACGATTGCGGCAAGGTCACCACGCCGGAATACGTTGTCGACAAAGCCACGAAACTGGAAACCCTGACCGATCGCATCCACGAGATCCGTACCCGCTTCGAGGTGCTCAAGCGCGATGCCTGGATCAGCTACTGGCAGGCCATTGCCCTGGGCGGTGACGAGCGAGCGCTGGCGGAACTGCGCAATACCAGCCTGGCCGGACTGGATGATGATTTCGCCTTTGTGGCCCGTTGCAATCTCGGCGGCGAAGCCATGGCCGACGCTGATCTGCAACGCCTGCGCCGCCTGGCTGAACGCACCTGGACCCGGACCCTGGATGACCGATTGGGCGTGTCCTGGGAAGAAAACCGGCGTCAGGCCCGAACGCCTGCCCCAGCCCTGCCCGTCAGCGAACCCTTACTGGCGGACAAACCCGAGCACCTGTTCGAACGCAGCGAAAACGAAGTGATACCGCAAGACAATCCCCTGGGCTTCAAGCTCGACGTTCCGCCCCACAAATACAACCGCGGCGAGCTGTACAACCTGAGCATCGTCCGGGGCACACTGACGAGCGAGGAGCGTTATGTCATCAATAACCACATCGTTCAGACGATCCAGATGCTCAACCATCTGCCATTCCCCGGGCACTTGCGCAGCGTCGCGGAAATAGCCGGCGGGCATCACGAAAAAATGGACGGCAGCGGGTATCCGAAACGCTTGAAGCGAGAAGAGATGAGCCTGCCGGCGCGGATGATGGCGATTGCCGATATTTTCGAAGCCTTGACGGCCGCCGACCGCCCATACAAAAAAGCCAAGACCCTGAGCGAGGCGCTGAGCATCATGGCGTTCATGTGCCGTGATGCCCACATAGACCCGCAGCTGTTCGGGCTGTTCATCAAGGCACAAATCTATTTGCAGTACGCCAGGCGCTTCCTCGACCCCGGGCAGATCGATGCGGTGGACGCCTCCGGCCTGCTGGCCAAGGCCGGCCTGGCGTCTTGATCAGCAGTCGGTCAGGCGCAGGAAAATCGCCGCCAGCTGTTCGATCCCGGCTTGGTCCTGCGCGGTGAAACGCGCAAGTTTCGGACTGTCGAGGTCAAGCACGCCGATCAATCGGCCGTCTTTGACCAACGGCACCACCAGTTCGCTGTTCGAGGCGCTGTCGCAGGCAATGTGACCGGGGAACGCGTGCACATCTTCGACTCGTTGAGTCTGCAGGGTGGCTGCCGCCGTCCCGCAAACGCCACGGCCGAACGGAATCCGTACGCAAGCGATCTGCCCCTGAAACGGGCCCAGCACCAGCTCTTCATGACGGTTGAGGTAGAAACCGGCCCAGTTCAAGTCATCGAGTTGATTGAACAGAAACGCCGAGAATTGTGCGGCATTGGCGATAAAATCCCGCTCGTCCGCCAGCAATGACTCCAGCTGTGCGTGCAGCATGCCGTAGCCTTCGAGGCCCTGGCCGCTCTTTTGTAAATCGATCATGCCTTGTGCTCCAACAGTTTCAGCCCGACCCAATAACGAGCAAATTGATAGGCGCAACGCCCATTGCGATTGCCTCGGCCGGTGGCCCAGCGTACCGCCAGGATGTCCAGTTCCTCGGTGCGCTGCCACGCCAGTCCGGCCTTGCCGGCCAACTGGCCGATCCAGTGCTCGACGACGTCGAGGAAGTGTTCCTGGGTAAACGGATAGAACGACAGCCACAGGCCGAAGCGGTCCGACAGCGCGATCTTGTCTTCCACCGCCTCGCTCGGATGCAGTTCGCCGTCGACCCGTTTCCAGTTTTCGTTGTCACTTTCCTTTTCCGGCACCAGGTGGCGACGGTTGGACGTGGCGTACAGCAAAACGTTGTCCGGCGCCTGTTCCAGCGAGCCATCGAGGACACTCTTGAGCACTCGGTAATCACCCTCGCCCGACTCGAACGAGAGGTCATCGCAAAACAACACGAAACGCTGAGGCAGTTTGCCGATCTGTTCGACCACTCGCGGCAGGTCTGCCAGGTGATCACGTTCAATCTCGATCAAGCGCAATCCGGCTTGAGCGTGCTCAGCCAGCAAGGCGCGCACCAGCGACGACTTGCCGGTGCCGCGTGAGCCCCAGAGCAAGGCGTGGTTGGCCGGCATGCCGTCGAGAAACTGTTGGGTATTGCGCCCAAGCTGCTCGACTTGCCGGTCGACGCCGATCAGGTCCGACAAACGCATGTCGAGGCTGACCTCCAGCGGCATCAGATAACCGCCGCGCGACTCGCGCTGCCAGCGCGCGGCCAGGCATTGGGTCCAGTCGATGGCTGGCCGGGGGGCCGGCAGCAACGGCTCGATACGGGCCAGAACGGCATCGGCGCGTTCAAGAAAAGCATTCAATCGGGAATCCACGACTTCTCCTCAGGCACGTTCACAGTAATGATGGTGATACAGCGACGAAACACCGCGTCACACAAGCGGCGGCCCCCGCAGTACAAGCCTCGCGAGAACATCAGCAGGCATGCATGATCGACTATGCTTGAGCAGCGAAAGGAAACCGAAGTGGTTCACCCCCTCATGGACATCAAATTCACCAACCGGCTGTCATTCAAGCAAGCCCGGCTTACTGTGCTGGTCGGTTTCATTCTGGGCACGCTGCTCAGCCTGCTGCAAATAGGCATCGATTATGCCAGTGAAGACGCCTCCATCAATCGTGAAATCCTTTCATTGCTGGAAATCAGCCACAACCCGGCCTCGCGAATCGCCTACAACATCGACGCCGAACTCGCCAAGGAACTGACCCTGGGCCTGCTGCGCTCGCCAGCGATCATCGGCGCAAAACTGACCGACAACAACGGTACCGTTCTGGCCAACGTCAAGCGACCCGGTGTGGAAAACGGTTACCGGATGCTCAGTGACTTCCTGTTCGGCGCCAACCGACAGTTCGAAGACCGGCTTTACCTGGATCATATGCCCAACGAATCCCTGGGTACGCTGCGGCTGAACGTCGATACTTACGCCTTCGGCGACCGATTCCTGCGCCGGGCCGAAGTGACCCTGATCAATGGCTTCGCCCGCAGCCTGCTGCTGTCCGGCATCCTGCTGGCGCTGTTCTATGTGATGCTGACCAAACCCCTGGTGCGAGTCATCCGTGAACTCAGCGGTCGCGACCCGGGCAGCACCGAATCGACCTCACTGGAGTGTCCCACCGGACACGCCAACGATGAAATCGGCGTGCTGGTCAAGGTTGCCAACCAGCAATTCAAGAACATCGCCACCGAAATCCAGCAGCGGCGCAACGCGGAAAACCGCCTGACCGAATACCTCGGCCAACTGGAAAATATCGTCTCGGCCCGCACTGCCGAACTCAAGGCGATCAACGCGCGGTTGAGCCAATCCAACGAGGAACTGGAAGCCGCCCGCAGTACCGCCCTCGACATGGCCGAAGCCCGCTCGGTGTTCCTGGCCAACATGAGCCATGAAATCCGCACGCCTCTCAATGGCTTGCTCGGGATGATCGCGCTGTCACTCGACGGGCCGCTGAATGCCGAACAACAGCAGCAACTGTCTATCGCCCATGACTCGGGCAAAGTGCTGGTGGAATTGCTCAACGATATTCTCGATTTGTCGAAGTTCGATGCCGGCCAACTCGAACTCGAACACATCCCCTTCGACCTCGGTTCGCTGATCGAAGACACCGCCAACCTGTTGTCGCAGAACGCCGCCCCCAGCGTCGAACTGACCTGCCTGATCGATCCGCATTTCCCGGCACTGGTGCTCGGCGATCCGACCCGGGTGCGGCAGATCGTCAGTAACCTGCTGTCCAACGCCCTCAAGTTCACCCGTTTCGGGCGGGTCGACGTGCGCCTGTCGACGTTCGGCGACGGCGTCAGGATCGAAGTGTGCGACACCGGCATCGGCATCCCCCAGGATGCCCAGGTCAAGATCCTCCAGCCTTTCACCCAGGCCGGTGCCGGTATTACCCGTCAGTTTGGCGGCACCGGGCTGGGCCTGGCCCTGACCTACAACCTTTGCGAAGCCATGCAAGGACGCCTGACGATCAGTTCCGAGGCGGGGTTTGGCAGCCAGTTCTGCGCAGACTTGCCTTTGCCCAGTCATACTCGCGCAATGCCTGCTGTTTCGCTCAAGGGCAAGGTCATTGCCATCACTGCCGCCAGCAGCGGTCTGGGGGAACTGTTGAACAGCCTGTTGCCTGTCTGGGGGCTGGACTATGAACGGCGTTCCATGGATGACCCACTGTTTGGCCTGACAGCCGACGTGCTCATCACCGACTGCCCCGAATGCCTGTTCAATTTGCGCCCCACCCTCAGCGCGCCGATCCTGCTGATCACCGCTTACGGCAACTTCATGCCCAGCGAAGAGGCCAGCGCCCTCGCCCCCCTGCAACAACAGGCCCGCCCCTTGGCCCGCAGTACGCTGCTTCAGACGTTGCAGCGGATCCTGCAACCGCAAACCCACCCGATCAATGAGGCCCGGCTCGACACTCAATGCCCGCTACGCCGCGGACGAGTGCTGTTGGTGGAAGACAACCCGGTCAATCAGTTGGTGGCCAAGGGCATGCTCGGCAAACTCGGCTGTGAGGTCACCACCGCGGCTCATGGCGGCGAGGCCCTGGACCAACTCGAACAACGGGATTTCGACCTGGTGCTGATGGACTGCAACATGCCGGTGATGGACGGCTATGAAGCCAGCCGGCAAATCCGCCGCAACGGACGCTGGCCCCAACTGCCCATTGTTGCCCTGACGGCCAACGCCATGTCGGAGGAGCGTGAACGCTGTCGTGCCGCGGGCATGAGCGACTACCTGGCCAAACCCTTTCGGCGCGAAGAACTGGCCGCCCTGCTGGACCTGTGGATCCCCGCTACGACAACGCCTTGATCTGCCCCAACAGGTGATCGAGGCCATCGCGCAATTCGTTGAGACGATTCAGATCGACCCCGCTGTCGCACAACAGGCGCGCCTTGAGTGGCCCGACCTGGTCACGCAAGGCCGCGCCGGCTGGCGACAGGCTCAGGTGCACTTCACGCTCATCGCGCGCCGAACGCTGACGTTGCACCAGTTGCAGTTGTTCCAGGCGCTTGAGCAAGGGTGTCAGCGTGCCGGAATCCAGGGCCAGACGCTCGCCCAATGCCTTGACGGTCGGTTGCTCCGGGGCCGCTTCCTGCCACTCCCACAACACCAGCATCGCCAGGTACTGAGGGTAAGTCAGGCCCAACTGATCGAGCATTGGCTTGTAGGCGCGAATCACCGCCCGGGAAGCCGCGTACAGCTTGAAACACAACTGGCTGTCGAGCTTCAGGGAATCGACTGACAAGGTATTCATTTGAGCAGGGCTTCGATCTCGCGGGTCAGGTCCTGCGGCTTGGTCGCCGGAGCGAAGCGCTTGACCAGTTGCCCGTCCTTGCCAATCAGGAACTTGGTGAAGTTCCACTTGATGCCCTGGGAACCCAGCACCCCCGGTGCGCGCTTTTTCAATTGCACGAACAGCGGATGGGCATCGGCACCGTTGACGTCGATCTTTTTGAACAGCGGGAAGCTGACACCGAAGTTCAACTCGCAGAACTCGGAGATCGCCCCTTCATTGCCCGGCTCTTGTTTGCCGAACTGGTTGCAGGGAAATCCGAGCACCACCAGACCCTGGTCCTTGTAGGTCTGCCACAACTCTTCCAGGCCCTTGTACTGCGGAGTGAAACCGCACTTGCTGGCCGTGTTGACCACCAGCACGGCCTTGCCGGCGAAATCCGCCAGGGTCTTTTGCTCGCCCTTGATCGTGGTGCAAGGGATGCTCAGCAGGTTGTCGCTCATGTTTGAGGTTCCGAACGAATGGAAGAAACAACAAAATAGCGATCAATTTAATTGTGTGCAATTTAATTAATCAAAACACTGACCAACTGTAGAAGCTGCCGAAGGTTCGGGCCGCGTTCGGACGATCTTTTGACCTGGTCTTTCTTGAGGCCAAGAATCAAAAGATCGCAGCCTTCGGCAGCTCCTACGGGGCTCGCATTACTCGCGGGGCACCAGGTCCAGGCATACCGAATTGATGCAATAACGCAGGCCTGTCGGCGGCGGACCATCAGGGAATACATGCCCCAGGTGCGCGTCGCATTTGGCGCAGACCACTTCGGTGCGGATCATGCCGTGGCTGACATCACGGATTTCGGTCATGGCGCTGTCGCCGATCGGCGCGTAGAAACTCGGCCAGCCGCAGCCGGAATCGAACTTGGTCCTGGAGTCGAACAGTGGCTCGCTGCAGCAGATGCAGTGGTAGATACCGTCGGTCTTGGTGGCGTTGTATTTGCCGGAAAACGGACGTTCGGTGCCTTTGAGGCGGCACACGTTGTACTGCTCCGGGTCGAGCATCGCCTTCCATTCTTCCAGGGTTTTTTCCAACTTTTCCATCATCACACCTCAGCGGCTGAAAAAGCCCGATCTGTACCTTTTCCACGGATCGGGCGGCACGTATGATTGCGCCTCGTCAAACGCCAGTCTGGCAGCCAGACCACGCGCATTCAAACGGAAATATGGGTGCTGCATCTCAAGGCGTCAGGCCTGTGTGAATACGCAGGATTCCCAGCACGGTTGCCCAAACGCCGTCTGGATCGTTCATTTTCGGGAACACATCGCCATGCAGGTCAGCAAATCGAACAAGCTCGCCAACGTCTGCTACGACATTCGCGGCCCGGTGCTCAAGCACGCCAAGCGCCTGGAAGAGGAAGGTCATCGCATCCTCAAGCTGAACATCGGCAACCCGGCACCTTTTGGTTTCGAAGCACCGGATGAAATCCTCCAGGACGTGATCCGCAACCTGCCGACCGCCCAGGGCTACAGTGATTCCAAGGGCCTGTTCAGTGCGCGCAAGGCCGTGATGCAGTACTACCAGCAAAAGCAGGTGGAAGGCGTCGGCATTGAAGACATCTATCTGGGCAACGGCGTATCCGAACTGATCGTGATGTCGATGCAGGCGCTGCTCAACAATGGCGACGAAGTGCTGGTGCCAGCGCCGGACTATCCATTGTGGACCGCAGCCGTGAGCCTGTCCGGCGGCAATCCGGTGCATTACCTGTGCGACGAGCAAGCCAACTGGTGGCCGGACCTGGCCGACATCAAGGCCAAGATCACCCCGAACACCAAGGCCCTGGTGATCATCAACCCGAATAACCCGACCGGCGCGGTGTATTCGAAGGAAGTGCTGCTGGGCATGCTGGAACTGGCCCGCCAGCACAACCTGGTGGTGTTCTCCGACGAGATCTACGACAAGATCCTCTACGACGACGCCGTGCACATCTGCACCGCCTCCCTGGCGCCTGACCTGCTGTGCCTGACCTTCAACGGCCTGTCCAAGTCCTATCGCGTGGCCGGCTTCCGTTCCGGCTGGATCGCCATTTCCGGACCGAAACACCACGCCCAGAGCTACATCGAAGGCATCGACATGCTGGCGAACATGCGCCTGTGCGCCAACGTGCCGAGCCAGCATGCAATCCAGACCGCCCTGGGTGGCTATCAGAGCATCAACGACCTGGTACTGCCCCAGGGCCGCCTGCTGGAGCAACGCAACCGCACCTGGGAGTTGCTCAACGACATTCCGGGCGTGAGCTGCGTCAAGCCGATGGGCGCGCTGTATGCATTCCCGCGGATCGACCCCAAGGTTTGCCCGATCCATAACGACGAAAAGTTCGTCCTCGACCTGCTGCTCTCCGAGAAGCTGCTTGTGGTTCAAGGCACCGCCTTCAACTGGCCATGGCCAGACCACTTCCGCGTCGTGACCCTGCCCCGTGTCGATGACCTGGAGATGGCCATCGGACGCATCGGCGGCTTCCTCAAGTCCTACCGCCAGTAAGCGGTCCGTCACCGTGCGATGCCCCCGAACGTCGCACGGTGATTCATCCGGCAACATTTATTTGCATTGGGCCACTGGCCGTCGCTTTGTCGCTACCGGACAGCCCCTTGCCTGCCCACGCCTAACAAAGGCTGGGCCTTCGGCACGAATTGACTGACAAACACTTCCTGCACACTTGTCGGAAATGCCCTGCAAGCAGCTAGACTGTTGCCGTAGGACACAGTTTGAAATAGTCACCCGGTTGAATACCCCGGTGCAGCACCTTATATACCCCGCAGTACGCTACATCTTTAGCTTGAGGAGATTTCTACAACCATGATGCGCATCCTGCTGTTCTTGGCCACTAACCTGGCGGTCGTGCTGATTGCCAGCATCACCCTGAGCCTTTTCGGCTTCAACGGGTTCATGGCGGCCAATGGGGTTGATCTCAACCTCAATCAGCTGCTGATTTTCTGTGCGGTCTTTGGTTTCGCCGGTTCCCTGTTCTCGCTGTTCATCTCCAAGTGGATGGCGAAGATGAGCACCAGCACCCAGATCATCACCCAGCCACGTACCCGTCACGAGCAATGGCTGCTGCAAACCGTCGAGCAACTGTCCCGCGAAGCCGGGATCAAGATGCCCGAAGTCGGTATCTTCCCGGCCTACGAGGCGAACGCCTTCGCCACCGGCTGGAACAAGAACGACGCGTTGGTTGCGGTCAGCCAGGGTTTGCTCGAGCGCTTCTCGCCGGATGAAGTGAAAGCCGTCCTGGCCCACGAAATCGGCCACGTAGCCAATGGCGACATGGTTACCCTGGCATTGATCCAGGGCGTGGTGAACACCTTCGTGATGTTCTTCGCACGAATCATCGGCAATTTCGTCGACAAGGTGATCTTCAAGAACGAAGAAGGCCAAGGCATTGCCTACTACGTGGCAACCATCTTCGCCGAACTTGTTCTCGGCATCCTGGCCAGCGCCATCGTCATGTGGTTCTCGCGCAAGCGCGAATTCCGTGCCGACGAAGCCGGTGCAAACCTGGCCGGCACCGCCGCGATGATTGGCGCCCTGCAACGCCTGCGGGCGGAACAAGGCCTGCCGGTGCACATGCCCGACACCCTGAACGCCTTCGGCATTAACGGTGGCATCAAGCAAGGGTTCGCCCGCATGTTCATGAGCCACCCGCCACTGGAAGAGCGTATCGACGCTCTGGCTCGTCGTCGGGGCTAAGAGACTTCACAGCAAAAATGAAAAGGCCCGCAGCGATGCGGGCCTTTTTTTGCGTGTTCAAAAGCTTCAGTGCTTTTCAGGGCCTCTTCGCGGGCAAGCCCGCTCCCACAAGGAATCGCGGTCAAATGTGGGAGCGGCGGTGCGACGATTCGACTTGCTCGCGAAGAGGCCAGTACTGCTAACCGTTCCTACCGACTGGAAACCCGATACACACGCTCCTCCAGCCGCGTGACACCCGCCTCCAGGAATTTCCCGCTCTCGCTCAACACATCCTGATCTTCCAGGATCTTCAGCGCCCATGAGTCCCCGAACAACCGTCGCACCTCTTCATCGAGTACGGCAAACGGCGGACCGGGCATTTGCGCCTGGTCGTAATCCAGGGTAATCATCAGGCCAAGGGACTCCTTCGGCAGAATCCGCTTCAAATGGGCGGCGTAGCGCTCGCGCATTTGCGCCGGCAACGCGATCAACGCCGCGCGATCATAAAGCGCGGAGCAATCGGCAACGTCGCCTGCCGTCAGCTCGAAGAAATCGCCGCACCACAGCTCAATGGAACCTGCCCGATAAACCTTGAACGGCCCCTGCTCGCTAACGGCCGGATCAAAGCCATGTTCGCTGAAAAACTCCTCGACGGCTTTTTCCGACAGTTCGACTCCCAAGACCTCATGGCCTTGATGGGCGAGCCATAGCAGATCCAGGCTTTTTCCACATAACGGCACCAGCACGCGCGCGCCTTCTTCAAGGCTCAACGCTGGCCAGAACCGTTTCAGATAAGGGTTCACCTGTGGCAGGTGAAAGCCGATCTGGTTCGCCGCCCACTTCTTGTGCCAAAACTCCGGCTGCATAAATAACCCCGAAAATTCGATCAAAACACCCTAAAACTTATATTAGATTTAGATTAATGATCTGACTGAAGATGTTGCATCTTAACTCTCAGGAGCTCATTCATGTTCCCCAGCCTGTACATATCCCACGGCTCCCCCATGCTCGCCCTGGAACCCGGCGCCAGCGGGCCGGCACTCGCCCGCCTGGCCGCCGAATTACCGAAGCCCAAGGCCATTGTGATTGTTTCCGCACACTGGGAAAGCAATGAGCTGCTGGTCAGCGGCAATCCACAACCGGAAACCTGGCATGACTTCGGTGGCTTTCCCAAAGCCCTGTTCGAAGTCCAGTACCCGGCTCCCGGCGACCCACGACTCGCCGCAGAGGTTGCCGAATTACTGAAAACCGCCGGCTTTGCAGCACGTATCGACAGCAATCGACCTTTCGACCATGGCGTCTGGGTGCCTTTATCGCTGATGTACCCGCAGGCAGACATCCCGATTGTCCAGGTTTCATTGCCCACCCGTGGCGGTCCCGCCCTGCAGACCCGTGTTGGTCACGCGCTGGCCAGCCTGCGCGAGCATGGCGTGCTGCTGATCGGCTCCGGCAGCATCACTCACAACCTGCGGGAACTGGACTGGCATGCCGGCCCCGAGAGCGTTGAACCCTGGGCCCGGGCATTTCGCGACTGGATGATCGAAAAACTCGCCGCGAACGACGAAGACGCGCTGCACGACTATCGCGCGCAGGCGCCAAACGCTGTACGCAATCATCCGAGTGATGAGCACTTGTTGCCGTTGTATTTTGCCCGCGCTGCCGGGGGGCCGTTCAGCGTTGCCCATCAGGGGTTCACCATGGGGGCATTGGGCATGGACATCTATCGCTTCGGTTAGCCAATAAGGCAAAAGATCGTCCGAACGCGGCCCGAGCCTTCGGCAGCTCCTACGGAGGAATGTGACCCCATGTAGGAGCTGCCGCAGGCTGCGATCTTTTTTACAGGCATAAAAAATCCCCGAACCAGTCGGGGATTTTTCATGTTCGATCAATCAGCCCGAGAGCGGATCAATCTTCGCGGTAGCGACGCAGCTTCAACTGCTTGCCGGCAACGCGAGTGTCCTTCAGCTTGGTCAGCAACTTCTCCAGACCATCTTCCGGCAACTCGACGAGGCTGAAGCTGTCACGCACCTGGATGCGACCGATCGCTTCACGCGCCAGGCCACCTTCGTTGAGGATGGCGCCCAGCAGGTTCTTGGCAGCGATACCATCACGCGCGCCCAGCGCGGTACGGCAACGTGCACGGCCTTCGCCCAGTGGCATCGGAGCACGACGCTCGCGGTCGCCACGCTCAGGACGATCACCGGAACGCTCTGGACGATCGCCACGCGGTGCATTGTTCGGCACCAGTGGACGTTCTTTCTCGATAGCGGCCAGGTTCAGCGCTTGACCGTTGGTTGCCTTGCGCAGCAGGGCTGCGGCCAGGGCACGCGGGCTGCAACCGATGTCGGCGGTCAGGCGATCAAGCAGATCACCGTGAGTCGATTCGGCCTCGGCCACCAGCGGCGACAGGCTGTTGGTCAGTTTCTTGATGCGCGCATCCAGAACGGCTTGAGCGTCCGGCAGACGAACTTCAGCAACCTTTTGACCGGTTACACGCTCGATCACTTGCAGCATGCGGCGCTCACGCGGAGTCACCAGCAGCAGCGCACGACCTTCGCGACCGGCACGGCCGGTACGGCCGATACGGTGAACGTAGGACTCCGGGTCGTACGGCATGTCAACGTTGAACACGTGAGTGATGCGCGGAACGTCCAGGCCACGAGCAGCAACGTCGGTCGCCACAACGATGTCCAGACGGCCATCCTTGAGGGAATCGATCACGCGCTCACGCTGGTTCTGGGCGATGTCACCGTTCAGCGCAGCGGCTTTGTAGCCTTTGGCTTCCAGGGCACTGGCCAGATCCAGGGTCGCTTGCTTGGTACGCACGAACATGATCAGGGCGTCGAAATCTTCCACTTCCAGCAAGCTGAGAACGGCCGAAGTCTTCTGGTCAGCGTGAACCAGCAGGTGAGCCTGCTCGATCGCGGTAACGGTCTGGGTCTTGGTCTGGATCTTCACGTGTTGCGGATCGCGCAGGTGGCGTTCGGCAATGGCGCGGATCGACTGCGGCAAGGTGGCCGAGAACAATACGGTCTGACGGGTTGCAGGCAGAGCCTTGAAGATAACTTCCAGGTCGTCCATGAAACCCAGCTTGAGCATTTCGTCGGCTTCGTCGAGAACCAGGTGGTTCACGGTCGCCAGTACTTTTTCGTCGCGACGCAGGTGGTCGCACAGACGGCCCGGAGTGGCGACAACGATCTGTGCGCCATTACGGATTGCTTTCAGCTGTGGGCCCATCGGCGCGCCGCCGTAGACAGCCACAACAGTTACGCCCGGCATTTGCTTGGCGTAGGTTTCGAAAGCGGTTGCAACTTGTAGCGCCAACTCACGAGTTGGTGCCAGGATCAGGGCTTGCGGTTCGCGCTTTGCAGGATCGATGCGATGCAGGATTGGCAGGGCGAACGCAGCGGTTTTACCCGTACCGGTTTGCGCCTGACCAATCATGTCGTGACCGGCCATGATGATCGGGATCGATTGCTGCTGAATAGCCGATGGCTCTTCGTAGCCAGTCGCGGTGACGGCTGCAAGAATATTCGGATTAAGATTAAAAGCGGCGAAGCCGCCGGTTTCCTGGGTCATGGGTCTGCCTCTAAGTGCATCCGCAAAGACCCATGCTCCAAAGCTGCGCGTGCCGTGTTGAGACTCAAGAGTCGCCCTGGCAGCTTTGTCGGCGGGGATTTGCGAAAACGAATGAATGAAAAGAATCGTCAAGGGAGAGTCCGCAGTACGGACGTGCAGCCGAAGCTGGCTTCGGGGAATTGCTCTACCTAAACGCGGCCCGGCTAAAGGCCGGCGCGCACTATACCGGAATTTGCCAAAAAAGGGAGCTTTTTTTATCGGAAATCCACCGGATACGCCGTTGTGTCACAGGCTTTGCGAATAATCGGTCAGCCGTCTACTTTTCAAAGGCCCGGCCTTGCGGGTGATGGCGCTAAAACGGTTCACCCTTTGCCGTGCAGACCGCCGGTCCGGCACGCCCTTCCCACCCCGAGGATCGCTCCATGAATCAGCCCAGCTCCAGTCGAGTCAGCCGCGAACGGCATGGCCACGTGTTCCTGATTGGTCTGGACCGGGTGGCCAAGCGCAACGCCTTCGATCTCGACCTGCTCAACGCATTGAGCCTGGCCTATGGCGAGTTCGAAGCCGACAGCGAGGCGCGGGTGGCGGTGGTGTTCGCTCATGGCGAGCACTTCACCGCCGGGCTCGACCTGGTCAATGCCAGCGTCACACTGGCAGATGGCTGGCAGGTTCCGCCCGGCGGCTGTGATCCGTGGGCGGTGTTCGCAGGCCCCAGGGTCAGCAAACCGGTGATCGTCGCCGCCCAAGGCTACTGCCTGACCATCGGCATCGAATTGATGCTGGCCGCCGACATCAACCTGTGCGCCAGCAACACCCGGTTCGCGCAGATGGAAGTGCAACGGGGAATCTTCCCGTTCGGCGGTGCGACACTGCGCCTGCATCAAGTCTCCGGCTGGGGTAACGCCATGCGCTGGTTGTTGACCGGTGATGAATTCGACGCCCGTGATGCCTTGCACCTGGGCCTGGTGCAGGAGGTCATGGCCAGCGAGGACTTGCTGCCCCGGGCGATTGAACTGGCCGAACGGATCGCCCGCCAGGCACCGCTTGGGGTTCAGGCGACACTGATGTCAGCGCGACAGGCCCGATATGAAGGGGAAACCGCGGCGGCAAAGGCGTTGCCGCTGCTGGTCAAGAAGTTGATGGCCAGCGAGGACGTCAAGGAAGGTGTGCGGTCGATGGTGGAGCGGCGGCCCGGAGTGTTCAAAGGTTGCTGAAAATCTGCGTAGGAGCTGCCGAAGGCTGCGATCTTTTGATCTTCAAAGATCGCAGCCTTCGGCAGCTCCTACAGGGGAATCTGTGCTCCTCAGGTGGCCGGACGAATGCACTTGATCAACGAGTCCAGCGAATACCCCAACCGCGGCGCCAGCCCTTCGGCGCGGGCGATCAGGCCGTCCATGTCCAGTTCCTGGTCCAGCTCCGACGGCACGATCAGAATCACGTTGCCCTCCTTCACCGGCAGCTCCCAGTAATGTCGGTGGTATAAACCGCGCAACAAGGCGGCGCCCAGGGGTTTGCCATCGTCGGTAGCCCACTGATTGATGACCAGCCAGCCCCCCGGATTCAATCGCTTCTGGCAGTTTTCCAGAAAGCTCCAGGCCAGATGACCGACACCCGGCCCGACGTCGGTATAAAGGTCGACGAAAATCAGGTCCGCCGACTCAGCGGTGTCCAGCAGCTCCAGCGCATCGCCAACACGGATGTACAGGCGCGGATCGTCATCCAGCCCCAGATATTCAATGGCCAGGCGCGGTACATCCGGGCGCAGTTCGATGGCTTCGACATCTTCCAGCGGCAGAAACTTGAGGCAAGCCTGAGTCAGCGTCCCGGCGCCGAGGCCGAGAAACAGCGCACTTTCCGGTTGCTGGTGGCACAGCGCTCCGATCAGCATCGCCCGGGTGTAGTCGTACTCGAGCCAGCTCGGGTCGGCCGTGAACACGCAGCTTTGCTCGATGGCATCACCGAACTCGAGAAAACGGTAATCGGCCACTTCCAGCACGCGAATCACGCCGAACTCGTCCTGTACCTCGGCGAGCAGATGCTCGACGCGCTCCTCAGTCATTTCATCTCCTGATCGTCACCGGGGCCGGCAACGCAATAACACCGCGCGTGGAGAGCGGCAAAGGCGAGATTGTCGGCGAAGCGACGGGAACAGGTCACGCACTAATTTGCTGATAACATGGACGTCCGAGCGAAAACACTAGAGACCGTGATGAGCCAACCCTGGAGCCCTGACAGCTGGCGCGCCCTGCCGATCCAGCAACAACCCCGATACCCCGACGCCGCGCATTTGCAGCAGGTCGAGCAGACCTTGGCCAGCTATCCGCCGCTGGTGTTTGCCGGCGAAGCCCGGGAGTTACGCCGTCAGTTTGCCGAGGTGACCCAGGGCCGCGCGTTTCTGTTGCAGGGTGGTGACTGCGCCGAAAGCTTCGCCGAGTTCTCCGCGGCGAAAATCCGCGACACCTTCAAGGTGTTGTTGCAGATGGCAATCGTGATGACCTTTGCCGCCGGCTGCCCGGTAGTCAAGGTCGGGCGCATGGCCGGGCAGTTCGCCAAACCCCGTTCGGCCAATGACGAAACCATCGATGGCGTGACCTTGCCCGCCTACCGTGGCGACATCGTCAACGGCATCGGCTTCGACGAAAAAAGCCGCGTGCCGGATCCGGAGCGGTTGCTGCAGTCCTACCACCAGTCCACCGCGACCCTGAACCTGTTGCGCGCCTTCGCCCAAGGCGGTTTCGCCGACCTGCACCAGGTGCACAAGTGGAACCTGGACTTCATCGCCAACTCGGCGCTGGCCGAGAAGTACAGCCACCTGGCCGATCGCATCGATGAAACCCTGGCGTTCATGCGCGCCTGCGGCATGGACACCTCGCCGCAGTTGCGCGAAACCAGTTTCTTCACCGCCCACGAAGCGCTGTTGCTGAACTACGAAGAAGCCTTCGTGCGTCGCGACAGCCTGACCAACGATTACTACGACTGCTCGGCCCACATGCTGTGGATCGGTGACCGCACCCGCCAGCTCGACGGTGCCCACGTCGAATTCCTGCGCGGGGTGAACAACCCGATCGGGGTCAAGGTCGGCCCGAGCATGAACCCCGACGACCTGATTCGCTTGATCGATGTGCTCAACCCGGACAACGACCCGGGCCGCCTGAACCTGATCGCGCGGATGGGCGCTAACAAGGTCGGTGATCACTTGCCGCAGCTGATCCGCGCCGTCCAGCGTGAAGGCAAGCAGGTGCTGTGGAGTTCCGACCCGATGCACGGCAATACCATCAAAGCCAGCAGCGGCTACAAGACCCGCGACTTCGCGCAGATCCTTGGGGAGGTGAAGCAGTTCTTCCAGGTGCACGAAGCCGAAGGCAGTTATGCCGGTGGTATCCACATCGAGATGACCGGGCAGAACGTGACCGAGTGCATCGGTGGCGCGCGGCCGATTACCGAGGATGGCTTATCGGATCGCTACCACACCCATTGCGATCCGCGGATGAATGCCGATCAGTCGCTGGAACTGGCGTTTTTGATTGCTGAGACACTGAAGCAGGTTCGACGCTAGATTTTGCTTGTCTGATAGACCGCCATCGCGAGCAAGCTCGCTCCCACAAGGGTCCGCGTTCGCCCAAACAACTCGGTCAACTGTGGGAGCGAGCTTGCTCGCGATGACGTCAGATCAAACACCGCCAATTTGTGTGAATGCCTCCCGCAACCTTGCCGCACTCGCCCGCGGGCAATTGAGCTGAACCTGCGCCAGCCCAAGCCAATCCGCCATCTGCCGCAGATTGACCGCCAACGCCAGCATCCCTTCCTCATCCAGCCCCGCGTCCTCTTCATGCACCGCATGCACTGCCAGACGGCCCGCAGCCCGTTCCGCGCGAAGATCCACCCGTGCTGCAATCCGTTCGTTGTGCAAAAACGGCAGCACGTAATAGCCGTACACTCGCTTGTCTTGCGGTGTGTAGATCTCCAGCCGATAGCGGAAATCAAACAGCCGCTCGGTCCGGCTGCGCTCCCAGATCAGCGAATCGAACGGTGAGAGCAATGCACTGGCGACGACTTTGCGCGACACTTTCGGCTCGGGCAGACAATAGGCCGGTTGCCGCCAGCCCTGGACTTCGCAGGTCAGCAATTCCCCGGCCTCGACCAACTCGGCCAAACGTGGACGACTGTCCCCAGGGTTCAAGCGGAAATAGTCACGCAAGTCTTTCTCCGTACCGACTCCCAAGGCCGTTACCGCATGCCGCAACAGGCCGCGCTGGGCCTCGCCTTCACTCAGGATGGGGTGCGCAAGCACCGCCCGGGGAATCACCCGCTCCGGCAGATCGTAGAGCCTTTCGAATCCGCGCCGTCCGGCAACGGTCAATTCACCGGCAGCGAACAACCATTCCAGCGCATGCTTTTCCGCACTCCAGTCCCACCAGGGGCCGGCCCGCTCCTGACGGGTCGACAGACTTGCGGCCCCCAACGCGCCCTGCTCCTCGACCGAAGCCAGCACCCGGCGAATGGTGTCCTGCTGTTCACGGCCAAAGCGCGCCAATTGCTGATAGATGTCTTCGCCACGGCTCGCACGCTGCATGCGCCAACGCATCAAGGGGTACATGGAAAGTGGCAACAACGAGGCTTCATGGCCCCAATACTCGAACAACGTACGGCGCCGGCCCTGGCTCCAGGCAGCCTGGTCGAGCAAATCGGATGAGTAATTGCCGAGGCGGGAAAACAGCGGAAGGTAGTGCGAACGCACCAATGCATTGACCGAATCGATCTGCAGAATGCCCAGCCGTTCGATCAGGCGATTGAGCGCAACTGCCTTGATCGCCGCTGACGACGACCGCCCGTTGAACCCTTGGGCGGCCAGCGCCAGACGCCGAGCCTGTTTGAGGGTAAAGGACAACGTTGCGGGCATGGGTGCCTCCTTGTCTGCTCGCAACCTACCTCACCGGTAAGGGGTTTGTGTAGCGTGGCATTCATCATTTATGCATCGGGTCATTCCAGAACGGCTTGATCGACTCGTTCTCCACATCCGCACGGCTCATGCCGATGTCCTTGAGTGCTTCGTCGCTCAAGCTCGCCAGCAGTTCGCGCTCGCGATGCAGTTCGTACCAGCGGCCGACCTTGTGCAGCAGATCGGATATCACGTGAATCGAGTGTTTTTCTGATCCCTGGAACTCGTGTTGACCTTTCATCTTGTTGCCCTCCGTTTGGATGGATCCAGTCTCGCGCCGGGTCTAAGATCAATCCAACGAATGTTTCTGATGTCACATATCTCGGAGATTGATGGATGTCCGCCTACCCGAGTATCGATACCGAAGTGTTGCGCACCTTCGTCGCCATCGCCGACCAGGGCGGCTTTACCCGCGCCGGCGAAATCGTCAACCGCACCCAGTCTGCCGTCAGCATGCAGATGAAACGCCTGGAAGAAGATGTGCTGCAGCGCCAGTTGTTCCAGCGCGACGGGCGGCAGGTGCGACTGACGGCCGAAGGTCAGGTGTTGCTCGGCTATGCACGACGCATCCTCAAGCTGCACAGTGAGGTCTTCAATACCTTGCGTGAGCCCGACATGGTCGGCACCGTGCGCATCGGCACGCCGGACGATTATGTGATGCGGTTCCTCCCGGGGATCTTGCGCCGGTTTGCCCAGTCTTACCCGCTGATTCAGATAGAAGTGCACTGCGAATCATCTAAACAACTGCTGATGCGCCAGGATCTCGACCTGTCCATCGTGACCCGCGAACCGGGCAGCGAAATCGGCCAGTTGTTGCGCAAGGAACGTTTTGTCTGGGCCCAAGCGCAATGCTACAGCGCTCATGAGCAGACACCGCTGCCGCTGGCGATGTTCAACAGTGATTGCTTCTGCCGACTGTGGGCCTGCAATGCCCTGGATGCCCGGGGGCGCGATTACCGGGTGGCGTACAACAGCGACAGCCTGTCGGCGATCATGGCGGTGGTCAGCGCCGGCCTGGCCGTCACGGCACAACTTGAAAGCCTGATCACCGCTGACATGCGCATCCTCGGTGAGGCCGAGGACCTGCCGCTGCTGCCCGAGGCCAGCATCATGCTCGTGCGCAACCTGCATAACCCGTCGCCCATCACCGAGTGCCTGGCCGAGCACATCGTCGAAGGCTTCAAACTTTGAAGGCGAGCATCACCGCACAGAACACCAGGAACCCGCAAAACAGCCCACGCAGCAGCCGCTCGGGCAAAGCGTGGGCAACCTTCACCCCCCAACTGATACTCATCAACCCACCGACCGCCAAAGGTAAGCCGATCACCCAGCTGACCTGATGGTGCGCGGCGTAAGTCACCAGCGTCACCCCTGTACTCGGCAAGGCAAGCGCCAACGACAACCCCTGTGCAACCACCTGGCTGGTGCCGAACAGACTGGTCAGCACCGGCGTCGCCACCACCGCGCCCCCCACGCCGAACAACCCGCCCATCGTGCCGGATGCAGCGCCAAGCACGCCCAGCCAGGGCCATGAGTAGTTCATCTGCGAGGTCGCCGGAGCGCTGGCGGCGAACATGCGAACAAGGTTGTACGCCGACAGCGCGATCAGGAATGCGACAAAACCAATGCGCATGGTTTGCGCATCAATGCCCACCGCCCAGATCGACCCGAGCCAGGCGAAGCAGAACCCCATGATGGCCAGCGGTAGCGCGTGGCGCAGTTCGATCCGGTTGCGCTGATGATAGCGCCACAGCGCCAGCATCACGTTCGGCACCACCATCACCAGCGCCGTGCCTTGGGCTATCTGCTGATCGAGCCCGAACAGCACGCCCAGCAGCGGAATGGCGATCAGTCCGCCGCCGATGCCAAACAACCCGCCGAGCGTGCCCAACGCCGCGCCGAACACCAGATACATCAAGAACTCAATCACAGTATTTTCCCCGTTGCCGTCAGGCCTTTGATCCTACGCAGTTGCTGCTGGCGCGGAAACGCACAGCAACGCACAATGGCTGTGCCAAATTCGCACAAGTGCAAACCTGCCATGAACCCCAATCAGCTGACCGACCAACTGGCCTTGTTCCTCGATGTACTGGAAACCGGCAGTTTTTCCGCCGCCTCGCGCCGCCATCCGCTGACCCCTTCGGCCGTGGCACGGCGTATCGACAGCCTGGAAAGCGCAGTCGGCAGTCAACTGTTCCTGCGCAGCACCCATGCGGTACGCGCCACCCCGGCGGGATTGGCCTTTGCCGAGCGCGCACGGCGGATCGTCGCCGAATTGCGCCTGGCCCGGGCCGAGGCCGTGTCCCTGAGCAGCGCGCCGGAAGGCCTGATTCGTATCGATGCGCCGGCAGCTTTTGGGCGCCGGCACCTGGCACCGGTGATTGCCGATTTCCTGATGCTCTACCCCGGGCTCGATGTACAACTGCACCTGATCGACAGCTTCGTCGATATGCAGGGCCTGAACCTCGGCAAGGTCGATCTGGTATTGCGTGCCGGGCAATTGGCCGACACCCGGCTGGTAGCCACGCCCCTGGCGAGCATGGTGCGTATCGCCTGCGCCAGCCCTGATTATTTGCGGCGTCGCGGCGTGCCGAGCGAGCCGTCACAGCTGATTGAACACGACGGGCTTGACTGGGATGGCCTGGCTCCCCCCTTCGCCTGGCGTTTCGAGCGCGGCGGGCAAATGCAGTTGCACCGGCCGGCGCGGATCCGCATGAGCGCCAACAATGCCGAGGCGCTGGTGTGCGGCGCATTGGCCGGACTGGGTATCGCGCATCTGCCGACCTGGCTGGCCAGCGAGTACCTGTTGCGCGGTGAGTTGCTGCCGCTGTTCTGCGACAGCGGCCTGCCGAAACCGGAAAGCGCCGGCATCTATGCCTTGCGCCTGGAACAGCAGCCCAACTCCCGCAGTCGCTTGTTGCTGGAGTACCTGAAAACCCGTTTCAGCCCCGTTCCGCCCTGGGATCTGGTGCTGCAAACCCATTTGCAGTTGCACTGATCAAAATTATCTGGCGCATTAAAGATTCGCCCGCTAGATTCTTCAGATCACAGATCAAGGCTTCGACATGACCACCGAGCGCAACACCCCGGACAACTGCGACAACCTGCTGCTGGACAATCAGGCCTGCTTCGCCCTGCATTCCACTTCGCTGATGATGACCAAGGTCTACAAACCCTTGCTGCAAGCGCTGGGCCTGACCTATCCGCAATACCTGGCGATGATGGTGCTATGGGAAAGGGACGGTTTGACCGTAGGTGAAATCAGCACGCGGTTGCTGACCGATCCTGGATCGTTGACGCCGCTGCTCAAGCGCCTGGAAGCCGAAGGCCTGCTCAGCCGAACCCGCAGCCGCGAAGACGAGCGGGTGGTGATCGTCGAACTCACCGAACAGGGCCGGGCGTTACGCGACAAAGCCCGCGATGTTCCCCAGTGCATCCTCGGCGCCAGCGGGATGACCGTGGAGCGCCTGCAAAACCTGCAGGCGGAGTTGCAGGAGCTGCGTCGTCACCTGCAAGACAGCCTCTAGTCTCCAATTCACCACAAATCCCCTGTGGGAGCGGGCTTGCTCGCGAAAGCGGTAGATCAGTCGACTCTTGTGTTGACTGAAACACCGCCTTCGCGAGCAAGCCCGCTCCCACATTTGCTTTGTGCTGTCCCACAGAACTCGATTTCCCCTCCGAAAACCGCCCGCATAACCTCCAGTCGCTCTAACTCGATAGTTCCAGCCAATCCTTCTCAACCGTTCGTCTGTCCTGGCAAATTTATTTTATTTTTATCTTGCGCGCTAAATATTTGCGCGATACATTCACCTCGCACTTACTTAGCGCGCAAACATTTAGCGCAAAACAACCAAACCCCGAACGAGGCTTTCACCATGCAAACTCTCTACACCGCAATCGCAACTTCCACTGGCGGCCGTGACGGTCGGGCGGTTTCCAGCGACAACATCCTCGACATCAAGCTCGCCACGCCGAAAGAGCTCGGCGGTGCCGGCGGCGCAGCCACCAACCCAGAGCAACTGTTCGCTGCCGGCTACTCCGCCTGCTTCATCGGTGCCCTGAAATTCGTGGCCAGCCAGACCAGGCGCAGCATTCCCAACGACGCTTCTATCACCGCCCATGTCGGCATCGGCCAGATCCCTGGCGGCTTCGGCCTGGACATCGACCTGCACATCAGCCTGCCGGGTCTTGAACAAGCCGATGCACAAGCACTGGTCGATGCGGCCCACCAGGTCTGCCCGTACTCCAACGCCACCCGTGGCAACGTCGATGTGCGTCTGCACGTTACCGTCTAACCGCTGATTACCAGGCCCGAACAGGAAACGAACATGAACACTTTCAGCAAAGTCTTGACCGGTACCCTTCTCGCCTTGTCCATCGGGAACGCGATCGCAGGTAACGGGGTTGAACACAACACCCAGGCATTCCTCGACGTACTGAACGCCGGCACCGGCAAACCGATGGAGCAAATGACGCCCGCCGAAGCCCGCGCGGTTCTGGTAGGCGCGCAGTCCGGGGTCAAGCTGACGCTGCCAAAAGCCGATGTCAGCCAGAAGACCATTCAAGTCGACGGCCAACCGATCAGCCTGACCATCGTCCGGCCGGCCGGGGTCAAGGGCGAGCTGCCGGTGTTCATGTTCTTCCACGGCGGTGGCTGGGTGCTGGGGGACTTCCCGACCCACGAGCGGCTGGTGCGTGACCTGGTGACCGGTTCGGGTGCCGCGGCGGTGTTCGTGAACTACACGCCGTCGCCGGAAGCGCATTACCCGATGGCGATCAACCAGGCTTACGCCGCGACCCGATGGGTGGCCGAGCACGGTAAAGAGATCAACGTCGATGGCCAGCGCCTGGCGGTAGCCGGCAACAGTGTCGGCGGCAACATGGCGGCGGTGGTTGCGCTGATGGCCAAGGACAAGGGCACTCCGGCGATCAGGTTCCAGGTGCTGTTGTGGCCGGTGACTGATGCCAACTTCGAAACCGCGTCCTACAACCAGTTTGCCGAGGGGCACTTCCTCAGCAAAAACATGATGAAGTGGTTCTGGGACAACTACACCACCGATGCCAAGCAGCGCAACGAGATCTACGCCTCGCCACTGCGCGCGACCACCGCCCAGTTGAAAGGACTGCCTCCAGCGCTGGTTCAAACCGCCGGAGCCGACGTATTGCGCGACGAAGGCGAAGCCTATGCCCGCAAACTCGATGAAGCCGGAGTGCCGGTGACCTCGGTTCGCTACAACGGCCTGATCCACGACTACGGTTTGCTCAACGTGGTGAGCCAGGTGCCAGCGGTGCGTTCGGCGATGTTGCAGGCGTCTGAAGAGCTCAAGCAACACCTGAAGAAATAACGCAGAACAACATGTGGGGGTCAACGCAGATTCTGCAGGCACAAAAAAGCCCGACTCAATGGTCGGGCTTTTTCATTCCTGAAGCTGTGCTTATTTGGCACGGCCTTTGTAGGAACCGCCTTCGCGGGTATCGATCTCGATCATGTCGCCGATTTCGATGAAGTCAGCAACCGACAGCTCGGTACCGTTCTTCAGTTTGGCAGGCTTCATTACCTTGCCGGAAGTGTCGCCGCGAGCGGAACCTTCGGTGTAGTCAACCTGACGCACGATGGTGGTCGGCAGTTCTACGGAAACCAGACGCTCTTCGAAGAAGATCGCTTCGCAAACATCGGTCATGCCTTCTTCAACGAAAGGCAGAACGGCTTCGATGTCTTCAGCGTTCAGCTCGTACATGGTGTAGTCGGTGGTATCCATGAACGTGTAGGTGTCGCCGCTGATGAAGGACAGGGTCGCTTCTTTGCGGTCGAGGATTACGTCGTCCAGTTTGTCGTCGGCGCTGTAAACGATCTCGGTCTTGTAACCGGTCAGCAGGTTCTTCAGCTTGGTCTTCATGATCGCGCTGTTACGACCGGACTTGGTGAATTCAGCTTTCTGAACCAGCCAAGGATCGTTTTCGAGACGAATCACGGTCCCGGGTTTCAGTTCTTTACCAGTTTTCATTGCGAATATCCGAATTTGGATGGGATTTACAAAAATCTAGGCCGCGTATCATATCCAATTTCCATAAAACTGTACCAGCGCCGTGGCAAGATCGGCCTGCAAGGCCTGTTCCTGACACCACGCCTCGGCGTGTTTTTCCAGCTCTGGCCAGTGTTTACGGGTCAATTGCCAGTGGTCGGCTATTTTTTCACCAGCGTTCCACGCCCGCCAGAGACCGCTGATCGCCTCCCGCGCAGGTGCAGATAACCCTTTTACATAAAGTTCAAGGAAGGCTTCGAGCTTGTCCAGGTGGATGTCTTCTTCCTGCCGATAGATGTGCCAGAGAAATGGCCGGCCGGCCCATTGGGCGCGCACAAAGGAGTCTTCGCCGCGCACGGCATTGAAATCGCAGCACCACAGTAACCGGTCGTATTGGTCCTGGCGGACGAATGGCAGCACCTGCACGGTCAAGGCGTCGCGCACATGCACGGCACCGGCCGCCAGCCCCTGCACACCGAGCCAACGCTCGACGTCGCCGAGAATCCGCCCTTCCGGCACCAGCAGATGAGTGGCCGTAGAATCGCCAGCCATTGCATCGAGCCAGCTGGCCAGACCGCTGTTTTCGTAGGCAAACAATGAGATCAACTGCGCGCCGGGCGCAGGATCAATCCCCATACCTTGCAGGAATTCTCTTTGAGCCTGCGGGTCTTGCTGAAATTGCCGACGCCGTTCCAGCAACCCTCGCTCACGCAGCAGTCCGCCGGTGCCCTTCTGGAATCCAGGGAAGAAAAAGAACTTCTGTACGCTTTTGTACTTCACAGAGGGTAAGCCGTGACAACCGATCACCCAGTCCTCGGCGCTCAGATAGTCGAGGTTCATCCATAGGGGCGGCTTTTCCCGTTCGACCATGGCGTCCATATAGGCGCTCGGCAACTGGCAGGCAAACGCAGCAATCACCACATCGGCGGCTTCGGTCGGCTGCCATTCGGCTGGCCATTGGCGCACATCGACGTCGTGCTGCCATTGCTGCACAGCGTCGATGTCGATTTCCGGGCACAGGCGCTCGAATGCTCGCAGGTCATCGACCCATAGACACACCGCCAGTCCATGTTCGGCCACCAGTTGCCGGGCCAGTCGCCAGGTCACGCCGATGTCGCCGAAGTTGTCGACCACGGTGCAAAAAATATCCCAGCGGGTTTTCATTTCAGGCATACCAGGTTCCCGTTGGCAAAGGCGCCGATTGTCCGCATAAATTACCCCGTGCAGAAGAGCCGACGGCGATTATTCTTCATGCGACAATCGCTACCCGCCAGTCACCTTTCGCCAAGAGGCAACCATGCCCCACAGCCCCACTCCGCGCCGATCCTTCCCGATCAGCCTTAGCGCCCTGCAACTGACAGGCAGTATCGCCCTCGGCATGTGGCTCGGGTTCATTGCCATTGTGTTGACCTGCTGGCTCGCGTCGCGCCTGCTGTTCAGCGAGCAACTCGCCCCGATCGCGGCAGCGGTAGAGCAACTGGCCCAACCACCCGCAGTGGCTCAACCGCTGCCGAACATTCCGTCACAGAGCCCGCTGTTCGAGCAATATGAAGAAAACCTGCGCAAGAACGAACAGCAGCAACGGCTTGATCAGGCACGCGGCAGCAGTCGCAACCTGGCCAACCCGAACTGTCAGTTCTGGCTGCAACAGGACCGGACTGCACCCAGCGAAAAAAGCCGCGCCAACGTCCTGCAATTCTGCGATTGATCATGAATAAGCAAACCGTCCACCAACTGATTCTCGACAAGCTGCGGATCGATCTCGACATCGCCGAGCGCGCCGCGCAAACCGCCTACGAAACGGCAACCCACGAAGAAAACATCGCCGAGAACAAGTACGACACCCTGGGGCTGGAAGCGTCCTATCTCGCGGCCGGGCAAGCCAGGCGGGTCGAGGAAATTCGCCAGTCACTGAGCCTCTGTCAGAACCTGTCCCTGCGCCCGTATGACGATCAGCGGGGCATCGAAGTGGGCGCGCTGTTGGGGCTGGAGGACGAAAAGGGGCGCGAACAATGGCTGTTTCTGGCCCCCGATGCAGCCGGGCTGAAGGTCGACCTGGTGGGGCAACTGATTACCGTCATCACCCCGCGCTCACCGCTGGGCAAAAGCCTGCTGGGCAAGTTCGAGGGCGATGAGGTGGAGATCATGGTGGCTGGCGCTCGGCAACAGTTCGCTGTCACCGAGGTGGTTTGACCGGCAGAAACGCTGTCAGTGAACGGGCAGTTCTACGCCTTCGAACAGCTCTTCCAGCTCTTGCTTATTGTGGCACTGAATGGCCTTGGCCATGACTTCGCGGGTCAGGTGCGGCGCAAACTTCTCGATGAAGTCGCACATGAAACCCCGCAGGAAGGTGCCGCGACGGAAGCCGATCTTGGTCACGCTGGACTCGAACAGTTCGCTGGCATCGAGTACCACCAGGTCGCTGTCGAGCTTGGTATCGACAGCCATTTTCGCCACGATGCCCACGCCCAGACCCAGGCGAACATAGGTTTTGATCACGTCGGCGTCGGCGGCGGTGAACACCACTTTCGGCGTCAGGCCGCGATGGCTGAAGGCTTCGTCGAGTTTCGAACGGCCGGTGAAACCGAACACGTACGTCACGATCGGGTATTCGGCCAGGGCTTCGAGGGTCAGTTTCGACAGTTTGGTCAGCGGGTGGCCCTGAGGCACGACCACGCAACGGTTCCAGCGGTAGCACGGCATCATCACCAAATCACCGAACAGCTCGAGCGCTTCGGTGGCAATGGCGAAATCCACGGTGCCATCAGCCGCCATTTCGGCGATTTGCATCGGCGATCCCTGGTGCATGTGCAGGGCAACGTCCGGGTATTGCTTGATGAAATTGCTGATTACCGGCGGCAATGCATAACGCGCCTGGGTGTGAGTGGTGGCAATCGACAGGGTGCCTTTCTTCTCGTTGGAGAATTCCTGGGCGATCTGCTTGATGCTTTCAACCTTGCGCAGAATCTCGCCAGCAGTGGTGATGATGCGCTCGCCGGCCGGGGTAACGCGGGTCAGGTGCTTGCCGCTGCGAGCAAAAACCTCGACGCCCAGTTCGTCTTCCAGCAGACGGATCTGTTTGCTGATGCCGGGTTGAGAGGTGTAAAGGCTTTGGGCTGTAGCGGAAACGTTGAGGTCGTGGTGCGCCACTTCCCAGATGTAGCGCAATTGTTGAAGCTTCATATGAATCCCTCAAAGCAGGTAGACGCCACGGGCATCAGCGACGATATATAACTATATTAATGGCACGAAGAATAAATCTAGAACTTTTTTATCAGATTGCCACTATTCGTGTCCTAGCGGTCCCCTTGGCGACGACGTTGCACCAGCGGCACCAGATAGACCGGCACCTTGGACAGTTGCAACACACGGGCGGCGGTTCGCCCCAAAGGCGTTTCCGCACCGGCACCGTGGCTGTGACTACCTACGATCAACAAATCCACGGAGAGTTTCTGCGCCTGGTCCAGAATCACCTGCGACGGATCGCCCTGCAGCACCCGTACAGCCTGAATCCGCTCCAGATCGTGCTCCCCCTCATCCCCCAACTCCTCACGAAAACTGTCGAGCACCCGCTGCTCGATACTGGCGATCACCGTATTCAGGCCCTGGCTGTGAAACTCGTTCAGCGCCTGTTCATCGAGATAACTTTGCAGCACCGATTCGGCAAACAACCCCATGGGTTCAACCGCATGCACGACATACAAACTGGCATTGAAGGTCCTGGCCAGTTCCAGGGCATGCTGCATCACCACGGGCGCGTACAGGCCAAGGTCAGTGGCATACAGCATCGAACGAATCATATGACCTCCTCGACTGCCAACATGGCGCAGATTTGATTCAGCTTAGCAGTGCCTTGGCGACTGCGGCGTCCGGCGCAACGCATTGAACGGCGGGCTTAAACCTTTTGCTCGTTGCTTATGCCATGGGGCACATGACCGGTGGCGACGACTTCACGGGCCAATTCGCAGTGGCCGGCCTGATCGTCGAAAAACACGTCGGCCGCGAAGGCTTCGAGAAAGGCCGACTTGGTCAGGCCGCCGAGGAACAGCGACTCGTCGAGACGGATGTCCCATTCGCGCAACGTGCGAATGACCCGCTCATGGGCCGGTGCCGATCGTGCCGTGACCAGCGCGGTACGGATCGGACAGGCGTCCTCCGGGAACTCACGTTGCAACAGATTGAGGGCTGCGAGAAAGCCCTTGAACGGCCCTCCGCGCAACGGCTCGCGGGCGGCCTCACGTTCGCTGGCCTGAAAGGCTTCCAGACCACCGGCCTGATAAATGCGCTCCGACTCATCGGAAAACAGCACCGCGTCTCCGTCGAAGGCAATGCGCAACTCGTCGCTGGCCGCACGGCTGGCACCGCCCGACAGAATGGTCGCTGCCGCGAACCCGGCGTCCAGCGCATTGCGCACGTCTTCAGCGTGGGTCGAGAGAAACAGGTCGCAGCCAAAAGCCTTGAGGTAGGGATACGGACTGCGCCCGCCGACAAAGGCCGCGCGGGAAATCGCCAGCCCGTAGTGGTCAATCGAGTTGAACACCCGCAGCCCGGTGTCGGCGCTGTTGCGCGACACCAGAATCACCTCGACCCGGGCGCGGCCGAGGCTGTTGTTGAGGTTCAGGAGTTTCTGCACCAACGGGAAGGCATCGCCGGGCTCGAGGATTTCGTCTTCGTGTTCGATCTGATACTGCCGGTACGCTTCGACGCCACTCGACAGGTAGACCTTGTGGCTTTCGCTCAGGTCGAACAGCGCCCGCGAAGAAATCGCCAGCACCAGCTTGTCGTCAATTGCCTTTGGCATGCCCTTCCCCCTCAGGTCGGTCGACTCAGGTGTTGCGTCGATCAATGAAACTCAAACTGCGATACAAGGCCTCGATGCGTGGCATTTCACACCCGGCTGCCTTCGCCGCCGCCAAAGGCCGGGCGTAAATCGCGGCCAGTTCCAGCGGTCGCTTATGCAAATAATCGTGGTACATGCTCGGCCAGTAGTCGGGCATTTTCTCGGTCACCATGAACAAATGCTCGGCATACCCTGCCGGTACGTCGTGCCCGCAGGCAACAGCGCCTTGCACCACTTCAGCCATCAGCGCCTTGACCAGCTCGCGGCTGTCGGCATCGGCCATCAACGGTGTAGTGCTCGCCCCCAGCAAAACCGAGAGACCGTTGTAAGGGATATTCCAGACCAGTTTTTGCCAACGCGCCTGATGTAAATTCGCCATGGCCTGGGAATCGAGGCCGGCGCTACGAAAAAGTCCGACGCCCTCCTCGACAATTGCGCTGCGTGCCGGCCCATCGGCGGGACCGCTGTGATAACCCACATGCACCGCGCCCAGCGCCTGATGGGTAATGACGCCCGGCGCCTCGCGATGGACGCAGATGTAGCACAGCCCTCCGAGCACATGCAGCGAATCGGGGAGCAACGCGCGCAGGCTGTCTTCGACATCCAGTCCGTTTTGCAGCAGCAGTACCTTGGCGTTCGGTGCCGCCGCCTGCAGGATGGCGGGTGCCAGATCGGCGTTGCTGGTGGTTTTCGCCCCCACCAGCAGCCAGTCGCAGGGCGGCATGTCTTCAGCGTTCGAATAAGCCTTCACCGGATTCAGTTTCAGCGCACCGTGGGGCGCGCTATCGACTTGCAACCCGTGCTCGGACACAGCGCAAAACTCGCTGCGCAGCAGAAAATGCACATCAAAACCGGCACGCGCCAGCATCACCCCGTAGAAACCGCCGATTGCGCCGGTCCCGATAATGCCGACCGTCGGCCTGGCAACTGCTCCCATCATGGCAACTCCTCTGCTGTTCGACTCAGCGCCTGGCGCACAGCCCGATTGAGCTCGATGTCGGTCAGGCGCGATTTCAGTGCTCCAAAGAATTCGCCGTCGCGAACGACAAACAGCGCCGGCAAGTGAAAGACCTGATAACGCTCGACCACCCCGCCGTTGTTGCCGGCATCGATCCAGCACAGTCGATCGACTGCCAGGTCGAGTGTCGGCAATTGCTCGCGGGCAAAACGGCAACCGGCGCAGCCGACACTGGTGAAAATAACCAGCGATACACCGCTCATCGCCAGCAGCCGTTGGTCGACGTCAAAATCGGTCAGTTCCAATTCGACCACTATACTGGAGGGAACAATGTCAGATGGCCGACACATGGAGTCTGTGTTCATGGGACGATTCATTCCTCACCCTGACGATGTGCCTGTCGAGTTAACGTTACTGAAACCTGAGTGTATTTCGCGACGACAGCTGCACACTATCAGTCTCGGGGGCATGGCTTGCAATTATCACCGCGCGTGGCGCCACGGCACGGCGCTGGAGGTACGCATGCCGACCGTGAACCCGGACATGCGCTACCTGGGCTATGTGGCCTGGTGCCTGCGACGCAAGCGTGGTTATCTGGTAGGCATCGCTTTCGTCGACGAACAAACGCTGTTCAGCGCCCGAATGGGCGAGCAGGTGTGCCAGATCGAACGCTACTGCCGCCTGCATGACACCCACGAAGACTTGCAGGATATCCAGGCCCTGGCCCTCGAATGGGTCCAGGAGCATGCCGACGAGTTCTCTCACGACTCGGTCCGCAAGGCTTTTGCGCAGCCGGTGCTGGAATAGAGGCATTCTTGATCGATTTGCGCCTCGCGGCAGGGAAACTGACTGCGAAACCCCACCAAACCGGCGTCTGCCCATTGTCGAGCCACGGTGTAACGCGCTAAGGTTCGGCTCCCCGACGCGCTTAATTTGCTGTGCTCCGCCGCGCGGGTTCGCTGGCGGCCGGCACCCGTGACCTGACGAGTAAACGATGGCTGATTTACCGATCAACGACCTAAACGTCGCCTCCAACGAGACTCTGATCACTCCCGATCAGCTCAAGCGCGATATTCCCCTGAGCGACGCCGCACTGCGCACCGTCACCAAGGGCCGCGAAGTCATTCGCAACATTCTGGACGGCACCGACCACCGCCTGTTCGTCGTGATCGGGCCTTGCTCGATCCACGACATCAAGGCCGCCCACGAATATGCCGAGCGCCTGAAGGTGCTCGCTGCCGAAGTGTCCGATACCCTGTATCTGGTCATGCGCGTGTATTTCGAGAAGCCACGTACCACCGTCGGCTGGAAAGGCTTGATCAACGACCCTTACCTGGACGACTCGTTCAAGATCCAGGACGGCTTGCACATCGGTCGCCAGTTGCTGCTGGACCTGGCCGAAAAAGGCCTGCCGACCGCCACCGAAGCCCTCGACCCGATCTCCCCGCAATACTTGCAGGACCTGATCAGCTGGTCGGCCATCGGCGCGCGCACCACCGAATCCCAGACGCACCGTGAAATGGCCTCCGGCCTGTCCTCGGCCGTCGGCTTCAAGAATGGCACCGATGGCGGCCTGACCGTGGCGATCAACGCCCTGCAGTCGGTTTCCAGCCCGCACCGCTTCCTGGGCATCAACCAGGAAGGTGGCGTGTCGATCGTGACCACCAAGGGCAATGCCTACGGTCACGTGGTGCTGCGCGGCGGCAACGGCAAGCCGAACTACGATTCGGTCAGTGTTGCGCTCTGCGAGCAGGCGCTGAACAAGGCGAAGATCAAGCCGAACATCATGGTCGATTGCAGCCACGCCAACTCCAACAAGGATCCGGCCCTGCAACCGCTGGTGATGGAGAACGTCGCCAACCAGATCCTCGAAGGCAACAAGTCGATTATCGGCCTGATGGTAGAAAGCCACCTGAACTGGGGCGCCCAGGCGATCCCGAAAGACCTCGCCGACCTGCAATATGGCGTGTCGATCACCGACGCCTGCATCGACTGGACCGCGACCGAAAACACCTTGCGCAGCATGCATGCCAAGCTCAAGGACGTGCTGCCTAAACGCGATCGCAGCTGATCGCCTGTCTGGCGGCGCAAAAAGCGCAAACAAAAAAACGCCGGGCTGAACCCGGCGTTTTTTTATGCGTTCGTTTTGTTGAAGGTCACTGACTCAGCTTGGCCGCATGCCGCTGGTGACGCTCCATGTAGCGCTCGACGTAGGAGCACGACGGGATGACGGTGTAGCCCATTTCGTCAGCGTACTCCAGCGCCTTCTCGGTCAAGGCTGCCGCAATACCGCGACCACGCAATGCGTTGGGCACGAAGGTGCGATAGATATCCAGGGTCTGCTTCCCCAGATCCATATAGGTCAGATAGGCACGATGACCGTCCACATTGGTCTCGAACTGATGACCAGCCTGGTCATGGTGGATGGACAACGCCTCGCTCATCACTACTCCTCGCGGGTCTGGAATTCCGACCCCTACCTTACCGATGTTTTTCCGGCGAAGGAACATCTACGCCACCCCGTGCCTGAATGGACACCGAGAAGAGCTGCACCGATCTCGCGCTACCGAGCACGTACAAATAGTAGGCACCATTGGCGGAAATGCTCAAGGTGCGCTCGTCATCGTGCGGGTTGGCGGGTGCTGCTCCGGATCACGCAGGATTGGTTCGACCCAAGATCGCTCGGGGTCGATAGCCTGTACATTGCCGGATGTTGAGACTTAAGACGAGCGCCCGTTGTTAAAGTCACCTGAACATCGAGAAAGATATTGAGAGGCGCCACACAAAAGCCGAACAAAAGTGTAGACGAATCCATGTAGGCGGACTTTAGCCAGACTGAAAAACAGCGCCGTGTCGCAGGAACTTTTTCTCATCAGCTCGCTCAGCCACGGGCCTTGCAGCTGGATATTTTTTAAACAATTCAGTTAAAAGTTGCTCGAAAAAGAATCAACGCCTACAATTTTTTTTGCTTCTTGCGTCACGTCAGTTTTACTTACTACAAGTAATGGGTAGTATGTACGCCGGCTATTTCCTCAATCGGAGGAGATAGCTACTTAATAGAAAGTCCTTGAAGGGGAACACGATGAACAACGTTCTGAAATTCTCTGCTCTGGCTCTGGCCGCAGTTCTGGCTACCGGTTGCAGCAGCGCATCGAAAGAAACCGAAGCACGTCTGACCGCTACTGAAGACGCAGCTGCTCGCTCCCAGGCTCGTGCAGACGAAGCTTACCGTAAAGCTGATGAAGCTCTGGCTGCTGCTCAAAAAGCACAACAGACTGCTGACGAAGCTAACGAGCGTGCACTGCGCATGCTGGACAAAGCTAGCCGCAAGTAATAATCCTTCGGGATTGTTATCAAGCCGACCCATTTTTTGGGTCGGCTTTTTTATTGCCTGGCGTTTCTCCAGACAATAAAAAACCCGTCGACGCGGTCCGCGCCGACGGGCCCTTTGCCAGCCTTACTGCAGCGGGTCGATCGGCATACTCGACACCATCGGCGCAACGCCGTTGCCCGGCACTGCGATCTCAACCGGCAGGCCGTCTTCAGCGGCGACCACATCACGCACCACATCCCAGTTCATGCGCAGGTTGTTGGTGATGTCTTCACGCTTGAGCATCGCATTGATGACGGAGGTGTGCTTGTCGACCACCGACGGGTTGCCCTTGTCGTCCAGCGGCGTATGCGCCTCCAGATAGACCTTGCCGCCACTCAGGCCGAACTTGTACGGGTCGTTGATGATCCGCACCGACGTACCGACCGGCACCATGCCCGCCATTTCCAGCACGTTATTGTTGAACATGCGGAAGCAACCGTGGCTGGTGCGCATGCCGATACCGAACTTCTTGTTCGAACCGTGGATCAGGTAGCCCGGTGTGCCCAGGGTGAACTTGAACGGCCCCAGAGGGTTGTCAGGGCCGGCCGGCACGACATTGGGCAGCGGATCACCGTCTGCTGCGTGCTCGGCCTTGATCGAAGCCGGAGGCGTCCAGGTCGGATTAGGTGTCTTGGCAATGATGCTGGTGTGGGCAATCGGCGAGCCCCAGCCTTCACGACCGATACCCAGCGGGAACGTGTACACCACGTTCTTGCCTTTCGGGTAGTAGTAGAGGCGGTACTCGGCCAGGTTGATCACGATGCCTTCACGGGGGCCTGGTGGCAGGATGAAGCGGGTCGGCAGGATGATTTCCGTGCCGGCGCCTGGCAACCAGGCATCGACACCCGGGTTGGCCGCGACCATTTCCGTGTAGCCCAGATCGTAGGCGGTACCAAGGTCGGCGAAGGTATCTTCGTACTTGGCCTTGATCACCTGCACCTGGCCGATGATGTCCTCACCTGGCGGTGGCAGGGGAAACTCCAATGCTGCGACTGGACCGGCCACAAAGAGGGCGGCAAGAGTCAGGCAGCGGGTGACGGCAGGAAAGCGCGGCAACATCCGGAAAATCCTTCGCATGATCAACAGAGATATAAGAGCGCGATTGTACACCGCTGTCTGTTATTTCGGGGAGATCGCCCGATTGCAGGCAGTGCAAGGCGATTTTGCGATTATCCTCGATCCCAGATTGGGTCCCCGGTTTTACTCGGGACTTGTGCCCACTGGGGATCCCTGTGGGAGCGAGCTTGGTCCGGGCGGCGTTCCGACGATGGCTATGTGTCAGGCGGCATGGATTTTTGAGGGTGTACATATCCGTTGCTGCGGTAACGGCCTCTGGCGGTTCCGCTCTTACAGCGGGTCACTTTGAAAAGCCTGCGCGGCCCGGCGCAAAGTAACCAAACGCTCTTGCCCCTGACATTCGGCCTCACGAGGGGGCGTACACCGCAAAAGCGGCCGAGGCGGCCTACCGGCCCGACCTGTTCGCGGGTTTCGTTCGTCTGGGAGGTACCTGGTGACCGGCAGGCCGCCTTCGCGAGCAAGCTCGCTCCCACAGTTGATCCGGGTATATCTGAAAAAAATTGGTCGGCTGTCAGGCCGCCATCGTCGGAACGCCGCCCGGACCAAGCCTGCTCCCACAGAAGAGCAAAGGCAGATCGGCGTACACCTTCGCTCTTCACCACTCATCAGGCCGAGCGTTAGCTCGCCTGCAGCTCTTGATCTTGATCCACCCGCCCCCTCGGGAGGCTGAGTGGAGGTGTTCATCCGGGGATGGGCGCGCAGCGCCGTTCGACGCAGTCGAACTCATTGCATGTAGGTCGTCGCGAAGCAGACCGGAGGGCAATGCCCCCGGATGGATACCGGAGCGAAGGAACCCCGAGCCTTAGCGAGGGGCCGTACGTTCGGGGCGAGCGCTTTTGGTTACTTTTAAGGCGCTTGTTAAAAGTGACTCGCCGTAAGGGCGAAACCATAAGTCGCCGTTACCGCAGCAACGGATATGTACACGGTCAACAAAAGACAGGTCGGCTCGAAGGCCGCCTCGACTCCTGACGGATCAAAGCTCGAACCGCAGTTCAGGCCAGATCGGCGACGTCCCCCGCTTCTGCGACTCAAGAATGGCCCGGCACAGCGAACACAGCCGCTGGTCCTGAAACACCCGGCGATCAACACTCGACCAGCGAGGCGAAGCCGGCAACAGGCTGCCACACAGGGTCCGGTCCGCCGAGCCGCCCAACTCCAGCTGACGGGTCACCAGATGCACCCGCACTTCCTGGCAGGCGAACAGATCCAGCTGTTCGTCAGGCTCGATCAGTTGATAGGCAAATAGTGACCAGGCGGGACGCGGCATCGGGGGCTCCAAATCGGGGGCGCCACCTTAGCCGAAAGCCTGCCTCTAGAAAAGTCTCATAACAGCGGTTTTAGGGTAGGCCAGACATTTTCCAGCAACTTGTCCTGGGCCCCGGCCGCCGGGTGTATGCCATCAGCCTGCATCAAGTCCGGATGACCGCCCACACCATCGAGGAAAAACGGCACCAGCGGGATCTTTTTCTCATCGGCCAGGTTGCTATAGACCTCGGCGAACGCCTTGGTGTAACGCGCACCATAATTAGGTGGCAATTGCATGCCGAGCAGCAACACCTTGGCACCGCTGGCCCGGGAGCTGTCGATCATCGAAGCAAGATTTTGTTGCAATTGAGTTGGCAGCATCCCGCGCAGGCCATCATTGCCGCCCAACTCGAGGATCACCAGTTCCGGTTTATGCTCTGCAAGCAGCGCGGGCAGGCGCGCCTGGCCTCCGGCACTGGTATCGCCACTGATGGACGCATTGATCACTTTGTCGTCGAAACCTTCGCGCCTGAGCCGTTGCTCAAGCAGCGACACCCACCCCAGCCGGGTATCCAGCCCGAAACCGGCGCTGATACTATCCCCAACGATCAGGACTGTACCCGCCGCTGCGTTTTGGGCCATGCACATCAAGGCCAGGCCAGCACTCAAAAACCAGACACGCATCGGACTCTCCATGGGCGCAAGCATTCTCATCGCGAAGGACCTTAGCAAAGTGGTTCCCAGCGCGGAAGGTGAACTGACCATCCTGCACCAACTCAGCCTGGAACTGAACAAGGGCGACAGCCTGGCCATCGTCGGCGCTTCGGGTTCCGGCAAGTCCACCCTGCTGGGCCTGCTCGCCGGCCTTGACCTGCCGAGCAGCGGCGAAGTCACCCTCGCCGGACAAGGCCTGAGCAACCTCGATGAAGACCAGCGCGCGCGCATCCGCGCCGAGCACGTGGGTTTTGTCTTTCAATCGTTTCAGTTGCTCGACAGTCTCAATGCCCTGGAAAACGTCATGCTGCCTCTGGAGCTCGATGGCCGCAAAGACGCCCGCGAACGCGCCACCCAATTGCTGCAACGGGTGGGACTGGGCCAACGCCTGACTCACTCGCCGCGCCAGCTCTCCGGCGGCGAGCAACAACGCGTGGCGATTGCCCGCGCGTTTGCCGCCGAGCCGGATGTGCTGTTCGCCGACGAACCGACCGGCAACCTCGACAGCCACACCGGCGAGCGCATCAGCGACTTGCTGTTCGAGCTCAACCAGGAGCGCGGCACGACCCTGGTGCTGGTGACTCACGATGAACGCCTGGCCCACCGCTGCCGGCGCCTGATCCGTCTTGAAGCCGGCCTGCTGGTCGCCCCTCTGGAGCCTTGATGGCACGTCTGCCGCTGTTGCGCCTGTTCAGCCTCGCCATCCGCCAATTGCTGCGTGATGCCCGCGCCGGTGAATTGCGCGTGTTGTTTTTCGCCTTGCTGGTGGCCGTGGCCGCCAGCACCGCCATTGGCTATTTCGGAGCCCGCCTGAACGGCGCCATGATGCTGCGCGCTACCGAATTCCTCGGTGCCGACCTGCTGCTCGAAGGCAGTTCGCCCGCGCGCCCCGAACAGATAAGAAGCGGTACCGAACTGGGTCTGGAACACGCTCAGGTGGTGGAGTTCTCCAGCGTCATCGCCACCGACAACGGCATCCAGCTGTCCAGCATCAAGGCGGCCGACGGCACCTACCCGCTACGCGGCGAATTGAAAAGCGCGCCCGCACCCTTTGCCACGGAAACAGTCGGTGGCGGACCGCGACCCGGAGAAGCCTGGGTCGAGGCACGCCTGTTGACCGCCCTGGACCTGAAGATCGGCGACAGCATCGATGTCGGCATGAAAGCCCTGAAACTGGCACGGGTGCTGACTTACGAACCCGACCGCGCCGGCAATTTCTACAGCTTGACGCCGCGAGTGCTGATCAACCTCGACGATCTTGCGGCCACCGGCGTGGTGCAGCCCGGCAGCCGGGTCAGCTATCGCGAATTATGGCGAGGCAACGCTCAGGCACTTGAGACGTATCGGCAACTGATCAAACCGGGGCTCGCCGCCAACCAGCGCTTGCAGGACGCCCGCGACGGCAATCGACAGATCGGCGGCGCCCTGGGCAAGGCCGAACGCTACCTGAACATGGCCAGCCTGGTGGCAGTGTTGTTGTCCGGCGTAGCGGTAGCGCTGTCGGCAACCCGCTTCGCCACCCGCCGGTTCGACGCCAGTGCCCTGCTGCGCTGCCTCGGGCTGTCGCGCCGGGAAACCATGGTGTTGTTCAGCCTGCAACTGACTGTGCTCGGGCTGCTGGCCAGCATCAGCGGTGCTCTCCTCGGTTGGCTCGCCCAGCTGGGGTTGTTTGCCCTGCTGCATGACTTGTTGCCGACCGACGTGCCTCCGGGCGGGCTGTTTCCGGCAGTTGCCGGGATCGGCACCGGACTGGTGGCGCTGGCCGGTTTCGCCTTGCCGCCACTGGCGGCTCTGGGCCGGGTTCCGCCATTGCGCGTGCTGCGCCGGGACATGCTGCCGATCCCTTCCAGCACCTGGATGGTCTACGGCGCAGCGCTGGGCGCCCTCGGCCTGATCATGTGGCGCTTGAGCCTGGACCTGGTGCTGACCTTTGCCCTGCTCGGCGGCGGCGTGATTGCAGCACTGGTGCTGGGCGGCTTGTTGCTGCTGCTGTTGAAGAGTCTGCGGCGCATGCTTGCCCGTGCGCCCTTGCCCTGGCGTCTGGGACTGGGCCAACTGCTGCGTCATCCCCTCGCTGCCGCGGGCCAGTCCCTGGCATTCGGCTTGATTCTGCTGTCGATGGCGCTGATTGCGCTGCTGCGCGGCGAGTTGCTGGACACCTGGCAGAACCAGCTGCCGAAAAACGCACCGAACTACTTTGCGCTGAACATCCTGCCAGCGGACAAACAGGCCTTCACCGATCACCTGATTGCCGTGTCGGCGCAATCGGCTCCGCTGTACCCGGTGGTGCCCGGGCGCTTGATCAACATCAACGGCGAACCGGTGCAGCAAATCGTCACCAAGGAATCGGCAGGTGATCGGGCAATCCAGCGCGACCTGAGCCTGACCTGGGCCGCGGACCTGCCGACGGGCAACAAACTCACGGCCGGCAATTGGTGGAACGAACAGACGCCGGACGATGTTCCTGGCGTGTCGGTAGAGGGCAAGGTCGCCGAAAGCCTGAAGATCAAGCTCGGCGACCACCTGGTTTTCAGCGTTGGCGGGGTCAATCGCGAGGCGAAGGTCACCAGCCTGCGGGAGATCAACTGGGACAACTTCCAGCCTAATTTCTTCATGATCTTCCAGCCCGGCACCCTCAAGGATCTGCCAGCAACCTACCTGACCAGTTTCTATCTGGCATCGGGTCATGACCAACAGATTGTCGACCTGTCTCGCGCCTTCCCGGCGGTGACCATCCTGCAGGTAGAAGCCTTGCTGGAGCAACTGCGCAGCATCCTCGCCCAGGTGACCCTGGCGGTGGAGTACGTGTTGCTGTTCGTGTTGGCGGCGGGGATGGCGGTGCTGTTCTCCGGCCTGCAAGCGACGCTGGATGAACGCATTCGCCAAGGCGCGTTGCTGCGTGCGCTGGGGGCGGAGCGGCTACTGCTGGTCAAGGCTCGACGTATCGAGTTCGGCTTACTGGGCGCAGTCAGTGGCTTGCTGGCTGCGCTGGGTTCGGAAGTGGTGAGTTGGGTGCTCTACCGCTACGCCTTTGACCTGCCGTGGCATCCGCACCCGTGGCTGTTGGTGCTGCCACTGCTGGGCGCCGTGCTCATTGGTGGCGCCGGGGTGTTCGGCACCCGTCGGGCATTGAACACCAGCCCGCTGACAGTCCTGCGCGAGGGTTGATAGACTCCTGCCATTCTCACCACAAGAAGCTGTCATGAGCCGTTACCGCCCTCCCCGCACCGCTGGCACCGCGCTGATCACCCCCGAGGGAGAAGCGCGGATGCGCGCCGAGTTCCATGAGCTGTGGCATGTACGTCGGCCCCAGGTCACCCAGGCTGTCAGCGAAGCCGCGGCCCAGGGGGATCGCTCGGAGAACGCCGAATACACCTATGGCAAAAAGATGCTGCGAGAGATCGACAGCCGCGTGCGTTTTCTCACCAAACGCCTGGAAGCGCTCAAGGTTGTCAGCGAAAAACCCAGCGATCCGAACAAGGTCTATTTCGGCGCCTGGGTCACGATCGAAGACGAGGATGGCAAAGAGTCGCGCTACCGCATTGTCGGGCCCGATGAACTGGACCTCAAACAGGGCCTGATCAGCATCGACTCGCCCTTGGCTCGCGCCCTGATCGGCAAGGCACTGGACGCCGAAGTCCGGGTCCAGACACCGACCGGTGAACAGTGTGTGTATATTGTGGCGATCGACTACCCGTGAGTTTCAACGCCGGGTGATCAGCCCTTGCCGGGCAACGCGGGTCAGTTGCCGGATCACTTCAGGCGCATCTTCGAGGCTGGGGGACTGAATCACTGCCAGGTCGAAACTGTCGTCGGCAAAACGAGCGAGCGACTCACCGTCATCGACAAACTGGATCAGGAAGGCAGCGGGACCTCCGGTACGACGTGGCCAGCCATCGAGATAACGCAAGAGCGTCGGCTGATGTTTGCCGCCAAGCAGGATTTTTGGATTGCGCTGGGTCAGATGTGCCGTGATCGGCGCGGGACGTACAACGGCGTTTAGTGCATTCATTGGGTCGTGTCTCTGCCTCAAAAGTCTGCATGGCAGGTGAGAGGCAACACCGAACCAGCGCTTTAGCGGTATTTCGAAGCCTGTTCCGGCTTCTATCGGCAACTGGATGAGTCACCTGGCGCCCCGCAAGTAGCTGTTTAAATCGGCGCATGAGCAACATCCTAGAGAAGCTGACTGGACAGTGTCAAGAATGACGCTCAACAAAAAAGGCCCGCAATGCGGGCCTTTTTGTTGAGCCAGAGGGGTCAGCCGGCGATGGCACGGTCCGCCGAGAGTTTGCCCGCACCTTCGATCAATACCGCGATACTGCCACCGAGCAATGCCAGGGCGAATTCATAACCGTTGTTGGCCATGAACAGACCATTGCTGATGTGCACCGAGAAAATCGCCACCAGCGACAGGAAGATCAGGCCCAGTGCGGCCGGGCGAACCAGCAAGCCGATGATCAGGGCCAGGCCGGCGAAGAACTCGGTGCCACCCGCCAGTGCCGCCATCAGGTAACCCGGCGTCAGTCCGAGGCTTTCCATGTACTGCGCGGTTCCAGCCAGACCATAGCCACCGAATGCCCCGAAGAGTTTCTGCGAGCCGTGAGCGGCGAAAACAATGCCGACCACGATGCGCAGAACGGTCAGGCCGTAGCCGGCGCGGGTAGACATTACCTTATTGATCAGAGTGCTCATGCTGTTTCATTCCTTGTAAGTGTGTGTTGGTTGGCCGCTATATTAATCAGTAATTCACATGTTAAAAGCGCAAAAAACCCGTCATAACAATCAGATTAGTTGATCATTTGCGTGAGGCAACCTTTTGCCCCTGGGGCTCCAACGACTCCCGCTCCCGATCGAATGCCAAGTAATACTTGTTCACGCTATTAACATAGCTGACGGGGCCCATACCCACTTGCTCCATGGCAATGCGTTCAACCTGGAAGAACCACTGGTTGGGATTCAAGCCTCGCCGCCGGGCTTCTGCCCGCATGCCTTGCACTCGCTCCGGCCCGATGTTGTAGGCCGCCAGCACGAAGGCCATGCGTTCGCGCTCGTTGAGTTTGGGACTGGCAAAGAACTTGCGCCGGATCATCGCCAGGTACTTGGCCCCTGCCTGCACATTGCCATCAAGGTCCTGGATATTGTTGACACCCACCCGCTGCGCCGCAGATGGCGTGATCTGCATCAGACCGGTGGGGCCACCGCCACTGCGGGCGGCGGGTTGCAGGGCTGACTCCTTGAAGGCCAGCGCCGCCAGGTTCAGCCAGTCCATGCCCTGGGCATCGGCGTGCTTCTGCAGCACCGGGCGAAGCTTTTCCAGACGCTGCCGGTCCGCCTTGGCCAGTGGATAGTGCACTTGATAGAGACGACGATAGATCCGCAGGAACGCGGCGTCCTGATCCGATGGTTTTTTGTAGCCGGTGAGGAAGCGATCAATGCTGGCCCGCAACATCGAGGCATCACGGCGCACGAACCAGAATTCTTCTCCCGGCTCGCTGATGAGTACCTGCTTGTCGAAACGCAGCTTGGGCAGGATCTTGCCCCAGCGCTCGGCGATCGGCTGCTCGACGATGGTCAGGTGGAAGATCCCCCCCTGCACCATCTCCAGTACGTCCTCGACAGCAAGACTCGGATCGACCCATTCGATGATGACCGGAGGCAGTTTGTGCAGGGCGAGCTTTTGATTGATCTGGCTGACGGCATCCCCGGCGGCGCTGCCGGCAGGTAACGCCAGGGTCTTGCCGGAAAGCTGTTCAAGTTTGGTATAGCGGCGTTCGCCTTTGATGCCTACCAGGACCAACGGGATGTTGCTGGCAATCGGCTCACTGGTACTGACGGCGAAACCCGGTTGCAGATCGAGCAACTCGCCCGGTGCCACCAAATCGCCCTCTCCGCGCTGCAATGCGCCGAGCAGTTGATCCTTGGCCTTGGGAATGATCTTGAGGGTAATTTCCTGGCCGTCACGGGCATGGCCGTTGAGGTATTGCTCGAACGCTCTCAGACGATGGTATTCGACCCCGATCGCCTGCCCCTGGACTTCGCCGGAACTGTTGCGGCTCTGATTGACCAACACCCGCAGCACACGACTGCTGCGAATTTGGGCAAGGTCGCGCACCTTGCTGGCCGGTACGGCTTGCAGCGGCCCGGGCAGACGCGCGACCGCCGTCATCGGCAGTAGCAGCGAACAACACAGCAGTAGCAAAACCGAGGGACGAATCATCCACTCTCCGGAAAGAATATGAGGCCCGCTTCAATGACGAAAACCATCAAGCGCGGCGACAAAAACAGAGCGCCCAAGGCGCTGGCAAAGTGCGAAAGACTGGCACAATGATGGCAAAACTACCAACCCAGCCTGGTCCGAGGCTCAAGAGACAGCGTTAACCCGTTGTAGTTCTTGGCTTTTCTTATAAATCCACGGCTCTGATATGCTTTCCGGCCTTTGGGCCGAGGTAGCACCATGCAACTCATCGATATCGGCGTCAACCTGACCAACGCCAGTTTTGCCGACAAACACCAGGCTGTACTCGACCGCGCCTATGCGGCCGGCGTGTGCCAACTGGTGCTGACCGGCACCAGCGTCGAGGGCAGTGAACAGGCCCTTGAGCTGTGCCAGCAACTGGACAAAAGCGCCCGGCGCCTGTTTGCCACCGCCGGTATCCACCCTCACTGCGCCAGCGAGTGGAACGCCGACAGCGCCCGACGTTTGCGCAGCTTGCTCAACGAACCGAATGTGGTGGCCGTGGGTGAATGCGGGCTGGATTTCAACCGTGATTTCTCGCCGCGCCCGCAGCAGGAGAAGGTCCTGGAAGAACATCTGGCCATGGCCGTCGAATTGCAGCTGCCGGTTTTTCTGCACGAACGCGACGCCAGCCAGCGTTTGCTGGAAATCCTGCGCGACTTCCGCGACCGACTGCCGGCCGCTGTGGTGCACTGCTTCACGGGTGAACAGAAGGCGCTGTTCAGCTACCTCGACCTCGACCTGCACATCGGCATTACCGGCTGGATCTGCGACGAGCGCCGAGGCACGCATTTGCATCCGCTGGTCAAGGAAATCAAGCGCGGGCGCCTGATGCTCGAAAGCGACGCACCGTATCTGCTACCGCGCAGCCTGCGCCCCAAGCCGAAAAACGGGCGGAACGAGCCGGCGTACCTGACCGAAGTACTGCGCGAAGTGGCGCTGCATCGCGGGGAAAGCCAGGAAGATCTGGCGGCGCATACCACCGCGTGCGCACGGGCGTTCTACGGCTTGCCATCAATCCCCCAGTAACCACAAATCCCCTCCCACGCTGGAATGCTGAGGGGCCGTTGATCTGCATCAAGAATCAGCCACCTGAGTAGCGGCACAATGCTGGCACCTTGCCAAAACTGTTTCCGCTATCAGAGAAGACCTCCATGGGTGCCTGGCTTAGCAATATCTCGCTGAAATACAAATTCTGGGCGGTCAACGCCGTCGCTTTCGTCACCACCCTGTTGCTGGTGCTATACGCGGTGCAGCTCGAACAGCAGGCCCGCAGTGACGCCGCCCAGGCCTCGGCCCGGGCCCAGGCGCGATTGCTCGAAGCCTGGCCCGCCGGGCAAACGCTACCCCACGCCGACAACCTGCTGACGTTCAATCGCGGACAAGCGCCGTCGCTGAATGAACACCCCATTCCCGAACTCATCAATGCAAACGGCTGGGTCGAGATCAACCTGATGCCGCTGTTCGGTGACAATCCGTTGATGGGTGCCGAAGTGTTTACCCGTGCCGATGGCCAGCGGGTCGCCGTGATTGCCCACGGCCCAAGCTTGAGCCAGGTGTTCAGCGAGCGCTTCGCCAACTACGCGTTGGCCGTGTTCATCCTGATGTTGGCAATGCTCGGTGCCTCGCAGTTATTGATCCGTTTCCTGCTCAGCCAGCTCAACACCTTGAAAGACGTCATGCTGCACGTGGAGAAAACCGGCGACCTGTCGGCCCGCGTGCCATTGGCTTGCAGCGACGAAGTCGGGCAAATGGCCAACGCCTTCAACGCCATGCAGGCCGGTTATCAACGGGTGGTCAACACCGTCGCCAGCACCGCCCGGCAACTGGACGTCGGCGCCGCGCGGCTGGCGGCCAGCATGAATGAAGTGCGCCACGGCATGCTGGGCCAGCAAAGCGAAACCGATCAGGCCGCCACGGCGATCAATGAAATGACCGCCACGGTCTATCACATTGCCCAACACGCGGGCGCCACCCGTGACCTTTCGCAATCGGCCAATACCCTGGCCGGCAGTGGGCAGGAGGTCGTGACACGGGTGCAACGGTCGATTGCCGGACTGTCCACCGGCGTCCAGCAGACCGCCGAGATGATTCAACGGCTGGCCGAGGACAGCCAGAAGATCAACGGCGTGGTCAACGTGATTCACAGCATCGCCGAGCAGACCAACCTGCTGGCGCTGAACGCCGCCATCGAAGCGGCCCGGGCCGGCGAGATGGGGCGCGGCTTCGCGGTGGTCGCCGATGAAGTACGCAACCTCGCCAAACGTGTACAGGCTTCCACGGATGAAATCACCCTCATGGTCTCGGCGTTGCAGGCTGGCACGCGGGACGCCGTGGATTTCATGCAAGAGAGTTCGTTCAAGGCCGACGACTGCGTACAACAGGCGCAAGAGGCCGGCGCGGCACTGGCCGAGATTACCGGCGCAGTGGCGCAAATGCGTGAAAGCAATACACAGATCGCGGTGGCGGCCGAGCAGCAAAGCCAGGTGGCGGAAGAGATGAACCGGGCGGTGGTGAGCATCCGTGACGTGACCGAGAACACGGTGCAGCAGACGGTGACGTCGGCGATCACCAGCAATGAGCTGGCGGCGTTGGCCGGGGAACTGAGCAAGGCGATAGGTCAGTTGAAGCTTTGAGGGACTCTTCGCCAGCAAGCCCGCTCCCACAGTTGAAATGCATTCCCCTGTGGGAGCGGGCTTGCTCGCGAAGGCGTCAGTCGAATCCACATCAAATTTGAACATGACGCCTATCAAACCAATAGCCAGCCTTGATTCGCCGCCAGCATAGACCGGGCCTATTCTTCCAACATGTGTTCAACATGGATCGAGGATCGGCATCATGGGTAAACGTCACCCCAACCTACCCGCCTGGCAATGGCGAGCGTACCCGAACAATCATCAGCACCCGACCAATCTGGTGCTGCATCTGATCGCGGTGCCGCTGTTCATCGTGGCATTTCTACTGATTGTGACCGGGGTGTTCAGCCTGAGCCTGGCAAATATCGCCATCGGCGTGATCGGTGTGATCGCGGCGATGGCCTTGCAACGCCACGGCCACAGCCTGGAGACCCAAGCCTCCGAACCCTTCAGCGATCGCAAGGATGCAGTATCACGCCTGTTGGTCGAGCAGTTCCTGACGTTTCCGCGGTTCTTCCTCAGCGGTGGCTGGTGGCGCGCCTGGCGTGAGCGCCACCGCCGTCACTGATCAGGCGAACACGGTCACCGTCTGCCGGCTCATGGCGATCAACCGGCCATCCGCGCTCCACATTTTTGCGGCCGCATGCCCGTAGCCGTCGGCGGCGTATTCGGTCTCGACGAGGTATTTACACCAGTCCAGGGTGTTCAGGTCCAGCAGCGGTTGCACGAACTCGATGGTCCAGGTCAGCGTGCTACCCATCGCCGGCTTCTTCAAAAACGGCATCAGGGCCGGCGGCCAGGCGTCCACAAGCGCCAGGATATGCGCCTCGCCGATGGCCTCTTCCTTTACGTCGCCGCGCAAGCGTACCCAGCCACCCATTTGCCGGGATGTGCTACCGCTGAACGGCAACCCGCCGACACTCCAGCGCATCGCCAGATGCCGCATGAACTCAGGGATGACGCCTTCGACGAAAGGCAGCTCCTGGCATTCGTCCCAGTGCTTCATTTCAGGTGCCGGTTCAGCGGCCACCGCCACTTCCGAGGGCCGCGAGGCACCGAAGCTGCCCTGGATCAATGTCACCACCTGCCCCTTCTGCACTACCCGGCCCAGCACTTGGCTGACGGCCTTGCCTTCGCGCAGTACGTCGACCTCAAAACTGACCGGTACCTCGGGCTCAACCGGGCCGACGAAGGTGATTGCCAGCGAACGCACCGGCCGATCCGCCGGAACCCGGGCGCGCATGGCTTCGTACTGCAAAGCGGCCACCAGGCCACCGAAACTGGCCCGCCCCTGAGCCCAGGAGGCCGGGATAGACAGCTCCAGCGGCTGGCCGCGGACAGCGTCGAGCAGTTCGGAAAAACGCATGAAAACCTCTGGGATCGGAAAAGATGAAGGGATCTTAACCATCTGGCGAAGTTGATACATCGCCTATTCCGGCCAAATTGACTGACAGATGAGCCCAACAAGGCTCGCTCCTACAATGGATCCGGGGAGGTCTCAGGATTTGAAACAGGCCTTGCCGAGTTTTTCCAGCACCCGATCCGCACGGCTTTCAGCCTCGGCCATGGTGGCTTCCCAGACAGCAACACAGGGTTGTAAATCCGCTTCCCGTTCAGCCATCGCCAGCCATTGCACGCAATCGTGCCAGTCACCCAGTGCGCCCTGGGCCGATTTCAACCGGGGCATGGCCGCTTTCGGCAAACGGTCCAGTTCGGGGTAGGCGTCGATGCCATAGCGCACGCGCTTGATCAACAAGCGCAGCCGATGACGGTCATGGGTCGGATCGTGCAGTGCCTCGTCGAGTTTTTTCCACTGCTTGCCCAGGCGTTTTTCGATGCGCTTGCGCAGCCCCTTGAGCAATCCCTGGCGCTGGGCAGCACGTAGAAAACGTGGAAACGCATCGAGGACGATCAGCATTTGCGCGAGCTCGGGACTGGCTGCCACGGCCGGATAGGCCTCGGCCATTTGCGCCATGCGCCACTGTGCGGCTTGGGGTTGATGGTGCTGGAGCAGGTACGCCGCCAACACTTCGCGATCGCGTAAAGGCGTGCTCAGTTCGCCCACCCGGGAGGCGGCCGCTTCCAGTTGTTCGACACCGGGCAGCCCGCGCAAGGGCCGCAACAGGCTGCGTAACCGCCGCATGGTTGTGCGCAGGTCGTGTAACGCTTCAGGGTCTGTACGCTCTTTCAAGCGGGCCTGACAGGCAAGCAGACGAACTTCCAGGCCCAGAACCTGAGCCACCAACCGATCGATCATGGGGGTTTACTCCGTAAACAGCGCCAGGTTGCAAGCTCCAGGCTGCAAACTCGAAAGATCTTGCAGCTTGCAGCTTAGAGCTTGTAACCGCTTTTCGCTTTTAACGCCCCGCGCGCGATTCACGAATATAGAAACGAGCCTTCTCGGCTTTCCTGGTGCAGCCTTCGAACCCCTCGAATTGCTGCTGGGTCTTGGCCGCGGTCAGCAGCGACAGGGCCTTGGAGTAGCTGACAGTCCCGGCGAACCCTTCGGCCTTGGCCAGGTCCAGTTCATGCCATGCCGCATCCAGATTACTACCGCAGCTGTCGCGATAAGCGGTTTTGCCGGCACAACCGGCGAGCGCCAGGGCAATCAATGGCACGCAGATCCAGGCTTTCATCATTCACTCCTCAAGAATAGGTCAACAGTCATGCAGGTAAGACGTTGTGGCATCTGAAAAGTGCCGTTGGTCCGCTGTGCAAACTATAGCGCCGACGAGAATAACCATGTGCCGCCATGGAGTGTCGAAAATACGACGCTCTTGTCCCCTCGTACGACCATGGCGATTGAAGCATGGCCCTCGATGGGTGCATTGTTGAACCATTCAAACGAGGGCGATTCATGAAAAAGCGCGTCGCACTGGTATTGGGCTCGGGTGGAGCCCGTGGTTATGCACATATCGGGGTCATTGAAGAGATCGAACGGCGCGGGTATGACATTGCCTGTATCGCCGGATGCTCCATGGGCGCGGTGGTGGGCGGAATCTACGCCGCCGGCAAACTCAATGACTACCGCGACTGGATCGAGAGCCTGGACTATCTCGACGTGTTGCGCCTGGTGGACGTCAGTTTTCGCCTGGGGGCGATTCGTGGCGAGAAAGTCTTCGGGCAGATCCGCAAGATCGTCGGCGAGATCAACATCGAGGATTTGCGCATCCCCTACACCGCCGTTGCCGCCGACCTGACCAACCAGCAGGAAATCTGGTTCCAGGAAGGATGCCTGCATCAGGCCATGCGCGCCTCGGCGGCGATTCCCAGCCTGTTCACCCCGGTGATGCAGGGCAACCGCATGCTGGTCGATGGCGGCATTCTCAACCCGCTGCCGATCGTGCCGGTGGTGTCGAGCCATTGCGACTTGATCATCGCGGTCAACCTCAACTCCACCAATCAGCGCCACTATCAATTGCCGGTCATCCAGCGTCCCGCCGCCTTCAAGACCCGCTTCGACAGCCTGATCAATTCCCTTGGCTCGAAGCTGCCGTTCCGCCGCAAACAGGCCGAGCAATTGTTGATCCTCGAGCAGGAGGCCCTGAGGGCCGAAGGGGCGGACCTCAACCCGTGGATCGAATCCGCCGAACCCGAAGCGCAGCAACCGGCGGCGGCTCCGGAAGCCAGTGGCGCCCCCCGCTCCGCCACCGGTTCGTTCATCATCGACAACGTTGGGCCGGCGTCCTTGCTGGATTTGATCAACCAGAGTTTCGAGGTGATGCAGACGTCGCTGGCGCAGTACAAGATTGCCGGGTATCCGCCGGACATCCTGATCAACGTGCCCAAGCGCGTGTGCCGTTTTTTCGAGTTCTACAAGGCGCCGGAATTGATCGCGCTGGGACGGGAGATTGCGCGGGATACGCTGGACCGGTATGAGAATGAGCAGAACTGAACGCCTGAAGGTTCTCGGGTGACTATCAGGCAACGAAGATCTAAAGGCTACCCTCACCCAACAACCGATACCCCACCCCTGCCTCAGTGACGATGAACCTGGGCTGGGTCGGGTCATCCGCCAGTTTCTGGCGCAAGTGCCCGACCACGATGCGCAGGTAGTGAGTGTCTTCGGTGTGGGTCGGCCCCCAGATGTCCTTGAGCAATTGCTGCTGGGTGATCACCCGCCCTGGATGCCGCGCCAGTTGCGCCAGCACGGCGTATTCCTTGCGGGTCAGCGCGACTTCGACATCGTCGAGCAGCACCCGGCGATACGCCAGGTCGACCGTCAACGGACCGAAGTTCAGCGCCGCTGGTTGCGCCTCGCCTGCGGGCACCTGGCGCAATAACGCACGGATCCGCGCCAGGAATTCCTGAATGCCGAATGGCTTGGTCACGTAGTCATTGGCGCCGCCATCCAGGGCCTCGACTTTCTGCCCTTCACTGGCGCGCACGGAGAGCACCAGCACCGGCACCGTCGACCACTCGCGAAAGTCACGCAATACCTGTTGGCCGTCCATGTCCGGCAAGCCGAGGTCGAGCACCAGCAAGTCCGGTTTGTTTAACGCAGCTTGCACCAATCCTTCGCTGCCGGTACCCGCCTCCAGCACTTTGTAGCCCTGGGAAACGAGGCTGATGCGCAGGAATTTGCGGATCTGCGGTTCGTCGTCAATGATCAGGATGGTCGGGGTCTGGCTCATGAATTCACATCAACACAAAGAAGTGGCAAGAGAGTAGCGCAAGCACGATCAGGCTTCACTGTCGTATCCCGGCTGAGCCTGCAGCGGCAGGTGCAACGTGATGCAGGTGCCGTGCCCCTCGATGCCGTCGGCGACACTGATGCGACCGCCATGGGCACCGACCATGCCCTGACAAATCGCCAGCCCCAGCCCGGTACCCTGCCCGCCGCGATCACCCCGCGCCGCGGTGTAGAACATGTCGAAAATTTTCGCCCGTTCCTCTTCCGGAATCCCCGGCCCCTCATCGCTGACCGAGAAAAACAGCTCGCTGTCATCGGCCCCGGCGCGCAGTTGCAAGCGCCCGTGGGGTGGCGAAAACCGCGCGGCGTTTTCCATCACGTTGATCAGTGCCTGTTCGATCAGCGCGGCATGCACATACAGCAACGGTAACTCGGCCGGTACGTCGGTGCTGACCTGCAACGGCGCAAGGACTGCCCGCAGGCGATTGCGCGCACTGCCGACGATGTCTGCCGGCGACACCCAGTCCCGTGCCAGCTTCAAGGCACCGTGGCCGAGGCGGGTCATGTCGAGCAGGTTTTGAATGTAGCGGTCCAGGCGCTCGGCTTCATCGCGGGTGCCTTCGAGCAACTCACGTCTGTCCTCCAGCGGGATCGCTTCCCCCAGGGCCAGCAGGCTGTCGATACTGCCGCGCATGGACGTCAGCGGTGTACGCAGGTCATGGGACACCGACGCCAGCAAGGCGCTGCGCAGTTGCTCGGTTTCGCCGTGCAGCCGCGCCGCTTCCAGATCGTCGGCCAGTTGCGCCCGGGCCAGCGCCTGGGCCAGCGGCTGGCTCAGTGCGGTCAACAAGCGTCGGCGCTGGCCGCTCAGAGTCTGGCCTTCCCTGGCGCACACGCCAAGCAACGCCAGCGGTCCGTCCTCCACCGACAATGGCCACCACCACCAGCGGCCGAACGGCAAGGTGCCGGTGCCCGCACCCGCGGGTTGATCGTGCTGCCAGGCCCAATCGGCGGCGCCGCGCTCGGCTTCGCTGAACTCCAGGGGGCCACCGGTTTCGACTTGCCAGCCGTTTTGCCCGTCGCGATTGAGCAGGCACAGTTGCACATCACTCCAACCATTGAGGTGCTGGGCAGCCGCGCTGACCACGGCCTGGCGGTCGGTGGCGGCGGTGAGTTTGCGGGACAGGTCGAGCAGTTCAGTGGTCTCTTCCTGGGTATCGCGCAATGCCTGCAATTGCCGGCGCTGGCGCGCCGCGAGGTTGCCAGTGAGGGCCGCCATCAGCAGGAAGAACAGCAAGGTCAGCACATCTTCCTCGCGCTGGATGCTGAAAGAGAAATTCGGTGGAATGAACAGGAAGTCGTAGGTCAGGAACGACAGCGCCGCACAAGCCAGCGCCGGCCCGAGGCTGCTGCGCACCGCCACCAGCAATACCGCTGCAAGGAACACCAGGGAAATGTTCGGCAGTGGCAAAACACTCGCCACCGCCCAGGCCAGGGCGCTGGCCAGAACCGTCGCGACCACGGCCAATGCATAGTCGAACCAGACCAGTGAATGCATCGACCGCTGATGGGGTTGAAGCTGTTGGTGATCGCTGTCGAGAACGTTGATCTCCAGCCCACGTGCATTACGCAGCAGTCGCGCCGCCAGCCCGCCACCGAACAGACGTCGACGTAGTCTCGGACGGGACTGGCCGACCAGCACCAGGCTGGCGCGGCGTTCGGCGGCATGCTGGATCAGGGTTTTCGCCACTTCACCGGCGCGCAGCAGCACCACTTCGCCGCCCAGGCGCTCGGCCAGTTGCTGGGCGCTCTGCAGACGCAGGCGGGACTGCTCGTCACGCACGCTGCCGTTGTCCACGTGCACCAGGCTCCAGGGCAGGTGCCGCCGCTGGGCCACGCGACTGGCATGGCGTACCAGGCGCTCGGCCTGGGCATCGCCGTCGACCCCCACCAGCAATCGCCCGCGCACGGCCGGCGCCGCTTGCCCCAACTGACGATACCCCTGGGCCAGATCGTTATCGACCTGAGCCGCCGCGGCTTGCATCGCCAGTTCGCGCAGGGCCGTGAGGTTGGTCTGGGAAAAGAACGCGTCGATGGCCGCCCGCGCCTGCTCCGGCACATAGACCTTGCCGTCGCGCAGGCGCTCCAGCAGCTCCCGTGGCGGCAAGTCGATCAGCAGCAGTTCGTAGGCTTCCTGCAACACCCAATCAGGCAGGGTCTCGCGGACCTGCACGCCAGTGATGCCGCGCACCTGGTCGTTGAGGCTTTCCAGATGCTGGACGTTGACCGTGGTGTACACGTCGATGCCGGCGGCGAGCAGTTCCTGAATGTCCTGCCAGCGCTTTTCGTGGCGGCTGCCCGGAGCGTTGGTGTGCGCCAGTTCGTCGACCAGCACCAGCTTCGGTTTGGCGAGGAGCAGACCGTCGAGGTCCATTTCTTCGAGCAACACGCCACGGTACTCGGAACGTACCAACGGCTGTTGCGACAAGCCGCCGAGCAGTGCTTCGGTTTCGGCCCGGCCGTGGGTTTCGACGACGCCGGCGATGACCTTCACCCCTTGACGCAACTGGGTGTGGGCCGCTTGCAGCATGGCGTAGGTCTTGCCGACACCCGGTGCGGCACCGAGAAATACCTTGAGCCGGCCACGGCCATCGCGGGGCAGGTCTGCTAACAGCGCGTCGGCGCGGCCGGAGTTGCTCATTTTCATTGCCTTGTTTGACTTGATAGTTGGGTGTGGCATTAAAAGATCGCAGCCTGCGGCAGCTCCTACGCCAGATGGCGTACATCCTGTAGGAGCTGGCGAAGCCTGCGATCTTTTGATCTACAGTTTTTCCAGCGCCCGATTCAACTCAAGCACATTCACCACCGGCGGGCCTATCAGTGGTTGCTCGACGTGGGCATCCAGCAGTTGTTGCAGCGTTGCGACCGGCAGGTTGCGCGCCGTCGCGACACGCGCCAGTTGATAGGCAATCGCCGCCGGTGGCAAGTGCGGATCCAGACCGCTGCCGGATGTAGTGAGCAGCGCCAATGGCACCGGCCCCTGCCCTGGCACCAACAGTTTGCTGGCATCGTCGATCACCCGCGTCGCCAGCGCCGGGTTGCTCGGCGACAGGTTGCTGGCACTGCTCGACACGGTGGCAAAGGCACCGGCCGAAGGACGCGGGTGAAACCAGGCGTCGCCGACGAAATCCTGGGCGATCAGCGAGGAACCGCGGACCTTGCCTTCGGCATCCCGCACCAGGCTGCCGTTGGCCTGATCCGGGAACGCGACCTGGGCCACGCCGGTGACCACCAGTGGATAAGCGACGCCGGTGATCAGCGTCATCAGGACCAGCAGGCTCAGGGCCGGGCGTATCAATGTGGACATTTCAAAATCCTCTAATTCACAAGTCAGGTACACCGTGGCGCATCCATCGCGAGCAAGCTCGCTCCCACAGGGTATGAGGTGCTTTTGTGGGAGCGAGCTTGCTCCGGGCGGCGTTCCGACGATGGCGGCTTATCTGGCACACCACGCAGTCAAACCAGATGCAACGCCGTCAACAGCATGTCGATCGCCTTGATGCCCACGAACGGCACCAGGATCCCGCCCAGGCCGTAGATCAGCAGGTTGCGCCGCAGCAAAGCCGCCGCACTCGCCGCATGAACCCGCACTCCGCGCAACGCCAGCGGAATCAGCACCACAATGATCAGGGCGTTGAACACGATCGCCGAGAGAATCGCGCTCTGCGGGCTGCTCAGGTGCATCACGTTGAGCACGCCCAGTTGCGGGTAGATGGCAGCGAACAGCGCCGGCAGGATCGCGAAGTACTTGGCCACGTCGTTGGCGATGGAAAAGGTCGTCAGCGCACCGCGGGTGACCAGCAATTCCTTGCCGATCTGCACCACGTCCAGCAGCTTGGTCGGGTCGCTGTCGAGGTCGACCATGTTGGCCGCTTCACGGGCCGCTTGCGTACCGTCGTTCATCGCCATGCCGACATCCGCCTGGGCCAGGGCCGGGGCGTCGTTGGCGCCGTCGCCGCACATGGCAACCAGACGACCGTCGTTTTGCTCGTGACGAATGCGCGCCAGTTTTTTCTCCGGCGTGGCTTCGGCCAGCACATCGTCCACACCCGCTTCAGCGGCGATGGCAGCGGCGGTCAACGGATTGTCGCCGGTGACCATGACGGTGCGGATCCCCAGCTTGCGCAACTCGGCGAAACGCTCGCGGATACCGGGCTTGACCACGTCCTTGAGGTGGATCGCACCCAGCAACTTGCCGTCGGCACACACCAGCAACGGGGTGCCGCCGCTTTGGGCGATCTTGTCGATCTCACGGGACAACGATGCAGCCAGATCAGCGCGCTTGAGGTCCACGAACGCCAACAACGAATCCACCGCGCCCTTGCGGTACACGCGCCCCTGATAGTCGACACCGGACAAGCGGGTTTCAGCACTGAACGGCACAGCGGTCAACAGCTCGGCGGATGGCTCCGGCTGAGGGTGAAGGCCACGCAAGTACTCAACGATGGACTTGCCTTCAGCCGTGTCATCGGCCAGCGAGGCAAACAACGCGCCTTCAGCCAGTTCCCTGGCAGTGACGCCAGGCGCGGCATACACCGCCGAGCAACGACGGTTACCAAAGGTGATGGTGCCGGTCTTGTCCAGCAGCAGGACGTGCACGTCCCCCGCCGCTTCCACCGCACGACCGGACTTGGCGATCACGTTCAGGCGCACCAGGCGATCCATCCCGGCGATACCGATGGCCGACAGCAAACCGCCGATGGTGGTCGGAATCAACGTGACCAACAGCGCCACCAGGAACACCAGTGGCAGGCTGCCATTGGCGAAGTGGGCGAACGGTTGCAGGGTGACGACCACCAGCAGGAAGATCAGGGTCAGGCCGATCAGCAGGATGTCTAGCGCCACTTCGTTCGGGGTTTTCTGGCGTTTGGCGCCTTCGACCAGGGCGATCATGCGGTCCAGGGTCGACTCGCCGGGGTTGGCGGTGATCTTCACCAGCAGCCAGTCGGACACCAGCCGTGTGTTGCCGGTAACGGCCGAGCGGTCACCACCGGACTCGCGAATTACGGGGGCCGATTCACCGGTAATCGCTGCTTCGTTGACCGCCGCGATACCTTCGATCACTTCGCCGTCACCGGGAATCATCTCTCCCGCCTCGACGCGCACCACATCGCCTTTGCGCAGGTTGGCGGCGGGCACCACCTGAAAGCTGCCGTTGCCGGTCCTGCGCCGGGCGCTGAGGCCTTCGCTGCCGGCCTTGAGGCTGTCGGCGCGGGCCTTGCCGCGACCTTCGGCCAGGGCTTCGGCGAAGTTGGCGAACAGCACGGTGAACCACAGCCATACAGCGATTTGTGCGGCGACGAAGGTCGGCACTGCCGTGTCGGGAATGAAGCACAGCACGGTGGTCAGGATCGCCGTCAGTTCGACCACCAGCATCACCGGCGCACGCTGCAATTGCCTTGGGTCGAGCTTGACGAAGGCTTGCACCAGCGCCGGACGCCACAGGGCCGAGAAAGCGGTTTTTGGCGCTTCGACCGACTTGGTCGGTGACGCAGGTTTTGAAGCTGGAACGTGCATATTCATGATGGATTCCTTAGCTCCTTATTTCAGAAGAGCAGCCATACTCAAATGTTCAGCGATAGGACCCAGCGCCAATGTAGGCAGGAAGGTCAAACCGCCCACCAGCAAAATGGTCACGGTCAGCAGGGTCACGAACAGCGGACCGTGGGTCGGGAAGCTGTTCTGCCCGATCGGTGCGGTTTTCTTCATCGCCAGGCTGCCGGCCAGGGCCAGGACCGGGAGGATGTAGCCGAAGCGACCGATCAACATGCCCAAGCCCAGCATCAGGTTGTGGAAGGGGGTGTTGGCACCGAAGCCGGCAAAGGCGGAACCGTTGTTGGCGCTGGCCGAGGTGTAGGCGTAGAGCAACTGACTGAATCCGTGAGGCCCAGGGTTGCTCACCGCGGCCACAGGACCAGGCAGGCTGGCGGCAATCGCGCCGAGCACCAACACGCCAATCGGCATGACCATCAACGTCACCACCAGCAACTGCACTTCCCTGGCCTGCAGTTTCTTGCCGAGGTATTCCGGAGTACGGCCGATCATCAGGCCAGCGAGGAACACCGCGATCAGCACGTTGAGCAACATGCCGTAGAGCCCTGCGCCGACGCCGCCGAAGATCACTTCGCCCACCATCATGTTGACCAGCGCCATCATGCCGCTCAGCGGGCTGAGGCTGTCGTGCATGCCGTTCACCGAACCGTTGGACGCGGCCGTGGTGGTCACCGACCACAACACCGTGGCAGTGGTGCCCAGGCGAGCTTCCTTGCCTTCGAGCGGCGCGGTCTGTTCGACGGCGACATTGTTCAGGGCCGGATTCGGCTGGTATTCAGCCCACAGCGAGGTTGCGCCGCCGATCAGGAACAGCGCCAGCATGCAGGCGATGATCGCTCGGCTCTGGCGCAGGTCCTTCACGTAATGGCCGAAGGTGAACACCAGCGCGACGGGGATCAGAATGATCGAGGCCATTTCGAACAGATTGCTCCACGCCGTCGGGTTCTCGAACGGATGCGCCGAGTTCACGCCGAAGAAACCGCCACCGTTGGTGCCCAATTGCTTGATCGCAATCTGACTGGCGGCCGGCCCCAGCGGGATCACCTGGTCAACACCCTGCATCGTCACCGCATTCACGTACTGCGCGAAGGTTTGCGGCACGCCCTGCCAGACCAGATACAGCGCCAGCAGCAGGCACAGCGGCAACAGGCCGTAGAGGGTGGCACGGGTCATATCGACCCAGAAGTTGCCCAGGGTCCGGGTGGATTTGCGGCCGATGCCGCGACACAGCGCGACCAGTACCGCCAGGCCAGTGGCGGCGCTGACGAAGTTCTGCACGGTGAGGCCTGCCATCTGGCTCAAGTAGCTCAGGGAGGCTTCGCCGCTGTAGCCCTGCCAGTTAGTGTTGGTCATGAAGCTGACGGCGGTGTTGAACGCCAGCGTCCACTCCTGTCCCGGCAGGCTCTGCGGGTTCAGTGGCAGGTGGTCCTGGAACAACAGGATCGCGAACAGCAGCAGGAAACCCGCAAAGTTGAAGGCGAGCAAGGCCAGCGCGTACTTCTGCCAGCTCTGTTCGGCCTGCGGATCGACGCCGGCCAGACGATAACAACCGCGCTCGACAGGACCGAGAATCGGCGTCAGCCACGTGCGCTGCCCTTCCATCACCTTGTAGTAGAAGCGCCCGAGAAACGGCGCCGGGACTAATACCAGGGCAAAAAACCCGAGGATCAGCCAATAGTCATAATTGTGCATGGCCACTCCTAGTTCCGGTCCGCGCGCAGCAGCGCAACCAACAGATAAATGAACAGCCCCACTGCCAGCAGCAGCGACACCCCATCCAGAACGCTCATGGAAGTTCTCCGTGTTACGGCGTATTGCCGCGTGTGGAGTCATTGTCGGAAAGGAGGCTGTAAAGGAACGAGACCGAGGGTGCCTGCGGGGCATAAAGAACGCGTAAAGAGTGGGTTTACGCCGGGGTTACAGGGTGCGCGAAGGTGCTCCGGCCAGGAGAACAACGGGTGTGTCGTACATAGCGCTCTAAATTGTGCGCCAGGGTAGTGAGTGAACGCTCCAAGTCATGGATAATCCGGCCCGATTGACGCGACGCAAGCGAATGGGGTCAAGATCTCTTGCGCCTCCCCGCTTGCGCCTGCAAGCTAACGCTATTCGCATTACTGAAGAAGGCTGGCCCAACGTGCGTATCCTTATTACCGGCGGAGCCGGTTTCATAGGCTCGGCCCTTGTCCGCGAGCTGATTCAACACACTGAGCATGATGTGCTCAACCTGGACAAACTGACCTATGCCGGCAATCTCGAATCGCTGACCAGCATTGCCAACGACACTCGCTACGAGTTCGTTCAGGCCGATATTGTCGATCAGGCGACCGTCAGTGCGGTGCTCGCGCGTTTCCGCCCTCACGCGATCATGCACCTGGCAGCGGAGTCCCACGTCGATCGTTCCATCGACGGGCCATCGGAATTCATCCAGACCAACATTGTCGGCACCTACAGCCTGCTCGAAGCCGCCCGCGCCTATTGGCAAGCCCTCCCGGAGCCTGAGAAAAGCGCCTTCCGCTTTCATCACATTTCCACTGACGAGGTTTACGGCGACCTGCACGGTGTCGATGATCTGTTCACGGAAACGACGCCCTACGCGCCGAGCTCGCCCTACTCCGCCAGCAAGGCAGCGTCCGACCACCTGGTCCGCGCCTGGCAGCGAACCTATGGCTTGCCGGTGCTGCTGACCAATTGCTCGAACAATTACGGGCCGTTCCACTTCCCCGAGAAACTGATTCCGCTGGTCATCCTCAATGCTCTGGCCGGCAAGCCGCTGCCGGTGTATGGCAATGGCCTGCAAGTGCGCGACTGGCTGTTCGTCGAGGATCACGCCCGGGCACTGCTCAAAGTGGTGACCACCGGCGCCGTTGGCGAGACCTACAACATCGGCGGGCACAACGAACAAAAGAACATCGACGTGGTGCGTGGCATCTGCGCCCTGCTCGAAGAATTGGCACCGCTCAAGCCTGAGGGCGTTGCGCATTACGCCGACCTGATCACGTTCGTCCAGGATCGCCCCGGGCATGACCTGCGCTATGCAATCGATGCCGGCAAGATTGAACGCGAACTGGGCTGGGTGCCCGAAGAGACCTTCGAAACCGGCCTGCGCAAAACCGTTCAATGGTACCTGGACAATATGCAATGGTGCCGCCGCGTTCAAGACGGCAGCTATCAGGGCGAACGCCTTGGCGCCATCAATCCCAAGGAGCTGCTCGCATGATGAAAGGCATCGTTTTGGCGGGTGGCTCGGGCACGCGCCTGCACCCAATTACGCTTGGAGTGTCGAAACAGCTGTTGCCGGTCTACGACAAGCCAATGATCTACTATCCGATCTCGGTGCTGATGCTGGCCGGCATCAAGGATATCCTGCTGATCTCCACCCCGCAGGATCTGCCCCAGTATCGCAATCTGCTGGGTGACGGCAGCCAGTTCGGGGTGAATTTCAGCTTTGCCGAGCAACCCTCGCCGGACGGTCTGGCCCAGGCGTTTCTGATTGGCGAAGAGTTCATTGGCGATGACCCTGTGTGCCTGATCCTGGGCGATAACATCTTCCATGGTCAGCACTTTGGCGAACAATTGCAGAGCGCGGCAAAACGCACCCGCGGCGCCACCGTGTTCGGCTACTGGGTCAAGGACCCCGAGCGCTTCGGCGTGATTGATTTCGACAGCGATGGCCGTGCCCTTTCGATCGAAGAAAAACCGAAAGCGCCGAAATCCAGCTATGCCGTTACCGGCCTGTATTTCTACGACAACGATGTGATCGAGATCGCCAAGGCGGTGAAACCTTCGCCTCGTGGCGAGCTGGAAATCACCGACGTCAACAATGCCTATCTGCAACGTGGCGATCTGCAGGTCGAGCGTTTTGGTCGAGGTTTCGCCTGGCTCGACACCGGCACCCACGATAGCTTGCTCGAAGCCTCTCAGTACGTGCAGACCATCGAACACCGCCAGGGCCTCAAAGTCGCCTGCCTCGAAGAGATCGCCTATGAAAATGCCTGGATCGACCGCGAGCAGTTGATGGAGCGCGCCCGGTACTTTGGCAAAACCGGGTATGGCCAGTACCTGGCCAAGCTGGCAGGGGAAGAGCAATGAACCTGTGCGAGCCCGATTCGCCCGGTAACGAGACTGGACTGTTCCCGTGAAAATACTCATCAATGGCCGACACGGTCAGGTTTCACATGAATTACAACGGCGGCTGGGGGCTGTCGGCGAACTGATCGTATTGGGTCGCGATCAGCTCGATCTCGCTCAACCCGATCAGATTCGCCGTCAGGTGCAAAACATCCGGCCCGATCTGATCGTCAATGCAGCGGCCCATACAGCGGTTGATCTGGCGGAAAGCGAGCCGCAACCAGCTTTTGCCATAAACGCGGTAGCTCCCGGCATCCTTGCCGAAGAAGCGCTGGCTCTGGACATACCGTTGATACATTACTCCACGGACTATGTATTCGACGGGAGTAAAGCCGGACCTTATAACGAGGACGACACGCCAAATCCGCTCGGGGTGTACGGCAAGAGCAAACTGGCCGGTGAACAAGCTATCAGGGACGTGCAAGGTAAACACCTGATCCTGCGTACCAGTTGGGTCTATTCAACCCATGGCCGCAATTTTCTGTTGACGATGCAGCGCTTGTTGCAAGAGAAACCGGAGTTACGTGTAGTCGCCGATCAAATCGGAGCACCTACATGGGCAGGTACAATCGCCGATAGCACCCTTGCCCTGATTGAGCGCTGGCAGACGAACCAGGTCGCCAACTGGGGTACTTATCACCTGACCGCTCAAGGTGAGACCTCCTGGTTCGGCTTCGCCCAGGCGATCGGTGAAGCGCTGCGAAAACAGGGCAAGCCCTGCGCCGACCTGTTACCGATCCCGTCCAGCGACTACCCGACACCCGCAGCCCGACCGCTCAACTCGCGCCTGGATTGCAGTCGCTTGCAGCGCGATTGGGGTGTCAGTCAACCAGACTGGCAAACGGCGTTGCGCGAGTGCCTCACTCAGCAAGCCTGAGCATCAAGCGCTGCCCGCACCTGCATTGAAATACCCAACCTGCGCGTTGCAGCGGTGTTGGGGAGCGGGTATGCGGGCTTGCTCGCGAAAGCCGCATTTACAACAAACGCGCCCCTGACTGACGCACAATATTCGCGCATCCAGTGGCGAACATCCCCGATACGACAGCTTTCAGCCCATTACGACGCGTAATCGTGAAATGGCACGCCCACTGCACTGACCTCCCCTGAGCGTTCCAAACCACTCAGGGAGCAAACCCATGAACACACAACTCAAACCCACGCTGGGCACCTTGCACCTGTGGGGCATTGCGGTCGGGCTGGTGATTTCCGGTGAGTATTTCGGCTGGAGCTATGGCTGGGGCGTAGCCGGGACCCTGGGCTTTCTGGTGACCTCATTCATGGTCGCCACCATGTACACCTGCTTCATCTTCAGTTTCACCGAACTGACCACCGCCATTCCCCACGCCGGAGGTCCCTTTGCCTACAGCCGTCGTGCCTTTGGCGAGAAAGGCGGGTTGATCGCCGGACTGGCGACACTGATCGAATTCGTCTTCGCCCCGCCGGCGATCGCCCTGGCCATCGGCGCCTACCTCAATGTCCAGTTTCCAGCCCTGGACCCGAAACACGCGGCAGTCGGTGCCTACATCGTATTCATGGGTCTCAACATCCTCGGCGTGAAACTGGCAGCAACCTTCGAACTGGTGGTCTGCGTGCTGGCGGTCGCCGAGTTGCTGGTGTTCATGGGCGTGGTCGCCCCGGCATTCAGTTTCAGCAACTTCGCCCTCAATGGCTGGGCCGGTTCCGATGTATTCGGTGCTTCGGCGATTGCCGGGATGTTCGCGGCGATCCCCTTCGCCATCTGGTTCTTCCTCGCCATCGAAGGCGCAGCCATGGCCGCCGAAGAAGCCAAGGACCCGAAACGCACGATTCCCAAGGCTTACATCAGCGGTATCCTGACCCTGGTGCTGCTGGCGATGGGCGTGATGTTCTTCGCCGGTGGCGTCGGCGACTGGCGCACCCTGTCGAACATCAATGACCCGCTGCCCCAGGCGATGAAAACCGTGGTCGGCGAAAGCTCGGGCTGGTTGCACATGCTGGTGTGGATCGGCCTGTTTGGGCTGGTGGCGAGTTTCCACGGGATCATTCTTGGCTACTCGCGGCAGTTCTTCGCCCTCGCCCGGGCCGGTTACCTGCCGTCCTCCCTGGCCAGATTGTCACGCTTTCAAACCCCGCACCGGGCGATCATCGCCGGCGGCGTGATCGGCATTGCTGCCATCTACAGCGACGGCTTGATCAACCTCGGCGGCATGACGCTGACCGCCGCGATGATCACCATGGCCGTGTTTGGCGCCATCGTGATGTACATCATGAGCATGCTCAGCCTGTTCAAGCTGCGCAAAACCGAGCCGAACCTGGAACGCACCTTCCGCGCCCCCTGCTACCCGCTGGTGCCGTTCATTGCACTGATGCTGGCGGTGGTATGCCTGGTGGCGATGGCCTGGTTCAACACGTTGATCGGCCTGATCTTCCTGGGTTTCATGGCGGCAGGTTTCGTGTACTTCATGCTCACCGCACAACTGCGCGCAGACGCCCCGGCGGATGCGATGCTGACCGGACTGTGAAAGCGTTCGAGTGAACCTTGAACAACAGGCATAGAATGGGGTGATAGCGATGGAACTGCGATGAAACCCCATCACTCAAAACGGTATGCACGATCGGTTGGCGAACCCTCGCCGACCGCCTGCTTTTCAAGGAGAGTCCTATGCCCTGGTATGCCTGGTTGATTCTGGTCGTTGCCATCGGCTCGATCGTTGGTGGCCTGATGCTGCTGCGCGACACCGCCAACAAGGTCGAACTGACCGAAGAGCAACGCAAGCGCGTCGCCGAACGCAATGCGGAAATGGACGCCAAGGAAGCGCAGGACCGCTGACTGAAAACCCCGCCTTGGAAAGCGGGGTTTGTTTTTGCGTGGAAACGCCCGAAATCACGCCGCTTTGCACCCATATCGAAGCATCTGCATGTTTATTAGAAGTAGAAGTACAGTCACCATGCAATTTTCATTGGTTAATATGGCGCATTGATGCGGAGATATCAGATGCGTTACTCGCAGGACCATAAAGCCCAGACCCACCAACGCATTATCAAGGAAGCTTCAGCGCGATTCCGACGCGACGGTATCGGCGCGACCGGGCTGCAACCCCTGATGAAAGCACTGGGCCTGACTCACGGTGGCTTTTACTCGCACTTCAAGTCCAAAGACGAACTGGTAGAGAAAGCCTTGCAGGAGGCCGGTGCACAAGTCGACGAGCTGTGTGCGCAAATCTTCGCCGAGGAACAGCCACTCAAAGCCTTCATCGACGCTTACCTGTCCGAATGGCATCAAACCTCTCCCCACGAAGGCTGCCCGCTGCTGACCATTTCTTCGGAACTGGGGCTGCGTGGTCAACCGAGTCCGACCAGCGACGTCGTGCTCCAGGCGCGACTCGATCAGATCCAGCATACCCTTGAGGGTGAGCGCACCGCCGAGCGCAGCATCGTCATCATGTCTACGCTGGTCGGCGCCTTGCTGTTATCGCGCAGCGTGGCCGACGTCGGGTTTGCCCAACGGATTCTCGACATCGCACGCGAACACCTCAAGCACTCGCAGGATTAACCCTGCCAACGCTTGAACAGTACACTGGCATTGACCCCACCAAATCCGAAGCCGTTGGACAACGCATACTCGATGGCCATTGGCCGCGCTTTGCCATGAACGATATCCACTCCTTCAGTGGCAGGGTCCGGGTTCTCGAAATTGAGTGTCGCTGGTGCAACCTGGTCACGGATCGCCAGCAGCGTGAAGATCGCCTCGATTCCCCCTGCTGCACCGAGCAAATGCCCGGTCGCCGACTTGGTCGATGTCACGGCAATACCATTTTGCGCACCGAACAACGCCTTGATCGCCGCCAGTTCACCCAGATCCCCCACCGGAGTCGAGGTTGCATGAGCATTCAGATGCTGAACCTGAGCCGGAGAAACACCAGCCTGAGCCAATGCCAACGACATCGCCCGCCGCGCACCGTTGCCGTCCTCGGGACCGGCGGTCAGGTGATAGGCATCGGCGCTGGTGCCGTAGCCGACGAGCTCCGCCAAGGGCTGGGCGCCCCGGGCCAGCGCATGGTCCAGAGACTCGATGACCAGCAGCCCGGCCCCTTCTCCCATGACAAAACCATCGCGACCACTGTCGAAAGGTCGCGAAGCGCGTTCAGGCGTGTCGTTGTAAGCGCTGGACAAGGCGCGAGCAGCCGCAAACCCGGCCAGGCTGACCCGATCGATCGCTGCCTCTGCACCGCCGCACACCGCGATGTCCGCCTCACCCGTACGAATCAGCCGCGCTGCGTCGCCAATCGCCTGAACGCCGGCAGCGCATGCCGTGACCGGTGCACCCAATGGCCCCTTGAAGCCATGCTGGATCGACACATGACCTGCCGCGAGGTTGACCAGGAATGAAGGGATGGTGAATGGAGACAAACGTCTCGGCCCACGACTATCGGTGGTGCGCACCGCGTCGGCGATCGCGCCGAAACCACCCACACCTGAACCGATGATGGTGGCCGTGCGCTCCTGGGCATTGGCATCCAGCGCTTGCCAGCCGGCTTGCTCCAGTGCCTGACGCGCCGCTTCCATGGCGAACAAAATGAAGCGGTCCATCTTCTTCTGTTCCTTGGGCGGGGTTGCCCGGTCCGGATCGAACCCCGCCTCCGGATCATCCGCCAGCGCGGGCACTGCACCGCCGACCTTGGCCGGCAGATCGGCAACCACCTCTTGCGGTAAATTGCGCAGTCCGGAACGACCGGCCAACAGCCGCGCCCAGACAGCTTCGACACCGCTTCCCAGCGGCGACACCAGGCCCATGCCAGTTACAACCACTCGACGATCACTCATACCAGACACACCTCAAGCCGATTGATGACGCTTACCGATAACGGGCAGCGGCCTTGCTTTTGGAAAGATTGGGCGCCATCACATGACGCGCCGCCACGAACGCATCCCAATCCGCCGCATCGGGCAACGAAGGAATAGTGATCAACTCACCCTGATCCAGACCCGACAACGCAGCATCGACCATCTCTCCTGCTTCCATCACCATTTCCGCGGGAATTTGCGAAGGATCGATACCGGAGCGCTCCCAGATCTCGGTTCGTGTCACACCGGGCAGCACCGCCTGGATCTTCACCCCGGTACCATTCAGCTCGGCGTTCAATGATTGAGTCAAGCTCAATACATAGGCCTTGCTGGCGCTGTAAGTCGCATTGAAACGCTCGGGAAACAATGCCACCACCGATGCGATATTGATGATCGTGCCGCGCCCGGCCTTGGTAAAGCTGGCCGCAGCCGCCGAGGCCAATCGCGTGACTGCCGTGATATTCAACTGAATCATTCGCTCCAGTTGATCGGTATCGGCATTGGCCAACAGCCCATCCGCCGCCACACCGGCGTTATTGAGCAACAGACTGATACTCGAATCGCTGCGTAGCCGCTGTTCGAGTTGTAGCACGTCTTCCTTCCGGGTGAGATCCGCCGACAGCACTTCCACCTTGATCCCATGCTCCGAGCACAGCTTGATCGCCGCAGCCTCCAGTCGCGGCTCGTCACGAGCCACCAGCAACAGATCAAAACCACGGGCTGCCAAACGCTCGGCGTACACCGCCCCGATACCGGAAGACGCACCGGTGACGAGGGCCGTACCTTGGGACTGAACTGAATTCATGATGGTGCTCCTGAAAAATGCTGAAGGACGCCCGACGTGAAAGCACTTCGACGCGAGCTATTTTATTATAATCATAATTTTACCAATATATGATAGCCGTAATTTTAATTGATCGAGCAACGGAGGGTTCTCGTCGGTAACCCGGCCAGAATGAGAGTAGCCCCGGAATGAGAATGAAATCCCATCGAGCCTATGGGATGGAGCGAACGGTATTGCGAGCCGACCGATAACCGGTGGGGCGAATGAGCAGCGCGCTTTGAACGCTCACAGGGTGACAGGAGGCCAGCCCATAGGGCCGTCAAGGTGATGTCTGAGCCGCGACCGTGTTCGCATCCGCGACTGTTTCTCACCCTTGCTGTTTGCTAACAAATGCTGGAAAATCCAAAAAATATAACCAAATGTAAAGTTTTCTAACCTAGATGACGGCAATTTTCAGATGTATTCTGGAAAGTCTGTCCAAATTTTTAGAGCGCGTGATGAACATTCCAGTAAACACTATTGATACCCCCCGACATGAAGTCGTTGAAGTAAAGGAGCTTATCGGCAGCCTTTGGGATCAAAGGGCGATTGTTTTATTGTTTACTGCACTGACCGTTACCGCCGCTATTTCCTATGCCTTGCTGGCAACTCCAGAATATGAAGTTGAAACTTATGTCCGACCTGTCCCACTGGCGGACCTGGACGAACTGAATGAGTCCGGACTTTATAAACTGCTGCCAAAAGACGCGCTGAACAACATCGGTTCTTCAATGCAGTCTTATGATGTTCGCCTGAAGTTCTTCCAGGCCAACCCGCAGTACCTTGCGCCATTGCAGGCACCAGGGCAATCCATTGAGAACACATTTGAAAGGTTCAACGAAAGAGCATTTTCGCTTGAAAAAATTGATCCTAAAAAAAGCTCCAGCCTTTCCGAAGCCGTTGGCCTTAGCCTCAGATATCCTCAGGGCATCGATGGCGTAGGCATCTTGAGAGACTTTACCGACTTCGTCGTTAAAGGTGAAAAGGAAAAAGTTGCGTCAAACTTAAAAGTACTGATTGCCAACCGCATCGATCAGACTGAAAAGAAACTGGAGTCGAAAAAGTCCGCTTATGAGGCGGAAAAAGATTCCAAAGTTGCCCATTTGCTGGAAAAAGATCAGCTAAAAAAGCAAGTACTTCAAGACGAACTCAAAGCGCTGCGCCAACAGCTGCAAAGCCGCAGACAAAACCGCATCAAAGAACTTGATGAAGCCATCGTCATCGCCAAGAAACTCGGAATTGTAAAACCCACCACGCCCTCGGCGCTGGGAGATGGAGAGCAAGCCCATCAGGGCAACATGATCCGCACGGAAGTCAACAATCAGAAAATACCCCTGTACTTCCTGGGACAGGCGGCACTGGAAGCAGAGCGTGCCACCTTGGTAGCTCGTCATTCCGATGACTTCACCGAGCCGCGTATCGATGAGATTCAAAAAGAGCTCAGCCTGCTGGCTACCAACCGCGAAGCAGTACTTCTCAAAGAGCGGAATCATCCTGAGTTGTTTATCAAGGACTTCGCGGACATCAGCGGTGAGCTGACTCACCTGAAGCAACTGAATGTAAACTTCGATCAGTTAAAGCTGGTCAATGTTGATAAAGATGCAATGGAACCTCAAGCGCCTATAAAACCGAAGAAAGCCCTGATCGTTGGATTTGGCCTGATCTTTGGATTCATACTCGGCCTGGGTGTCGCCATCATTCGTCGCGCCGTTCTGTCACTGCATTCACCTCGTCGTTAATTGTCGAGGGCTGCGCTTTCCCTTCAAGCGCAGCCCGACTCGACCAATAGCTTTAGCTACGCAAAGAGCATTTAACGGACGACAACTTATTCCCGCAGCGTCTCTGGTGAAGTGATCGCCTGATCATTTCCACTCAACCAGAGATTGACGCTTTCGACACTTTCTTCCGACAACTTTCCGGCCCAGCGATTCAGGATAAAAAGGTTGGTTATAAAGTCGTATTGAGTCTTGAGCAGATCGCGACGTGCCTTGAATTCATTCTGTACCGCGGTCAAAACATCCACGGCATTAACCACGCCATAGGTAAATGCTTTTTCAGCCGCAATGCGCGATTGCTCGGCCGAGGCCAGTGCATTGCGGTTTGCGTGGATCTTTTCCACGCTTGAGTCTGCAGTCAAATACGCGTTTGTCGTTTCCTTGACCACTTGGCGGCGCGTCGCGACCAATTGCTGTTCTGCGGTGAGCTGATCCTGATACAGCTGCCTTACCCGCGCGGACGTCGTGCCACCGCTATAGATCGGAATCTGTACTCCCACACCCGCGACATAGCTGTCGGTCTGTGGCGCCAACGAATTGTTGTAGCCTTCATTGGTCTGCTGCGCACTCAGGTTCAGATTGACCGTGGGATAGTGCCCGCCCTTACCTTCGCGCAGGGCAGCCTCTGCTGCGTCCTGTGCATTTTCGCTGGCCTTGATCGCCGGATTGTCGGCGATCGCCAAATTGACCCAACTTTCCAGGCTTTCGGCGGACACTTTCAATTCGACGTCATTACGCACACGACTCAGTTTCTCTTTGACCGGCCGTCCGATAATTTCCGACAACGCAACACGGCTCAGGCTGGACTGGTTACGCGCTTCGACTTCCTGGGCCGCCAGCGAATCAACTCGGGCCTGGAGATCCAGCAAATCGGTCACCATCGCCAACTGTTTGCTGTAAAGCGCACTGACCCTGTCGAGGTTCTTCTGGGTAGCCCTGCGTTCGGCCCGCACCAATTCAAGTTCATCATCGGCAGCCAGCGCGGCAAAATATCGCTGTGCAAGATCCACAGTGGCCTCGGCCTGAGCCTCTTTTGATTCGGAGTCAGCCTGCTTTGCCAGGCTTTTATAGCGCTGGTAGTTTTCCCAGGCAGCCTTGTTGTACAACGGTTGGGTCAACCCCACCGAATAGTTGCGACTGTCGTAGGCCTCGTCGATTTGAAGGTTGGACTGTTTGATCCGGTTGAAACCCGCGTTGGCCGTCACTGAAGGCAACAGACTGCCAAACGCCTGGTTTTGCTGCTCGACCCCGGATTGAGCCTTGGAGTAAGAGGAGATCACCCGTGGGTCTTCCAGGCGCGACTCGCGGTACAACTGCATCAAGTCGACCGAGTAGCTCTGTTTACTGACCGAAGCTGTTTGCGGCGTAGTGATAGAGGGGTGGGCGGTGGGAACTTCAGCGGCGTGGACAGGCAATGCCATTGAACCCAAAACCAGGCAGGGAATCAGACGCACGATCACTCCTCGATCATTGACTGGGCAATAACGTCACGTGCCGGCTGCATCAGGTATTGCAGCATGGTGCGCTCTCCGGTGTTGATCAATACGTCTGCCGGCATGCCCGCCAACAACTTGCGATCTCCCAGTTTCCGCGCGCCCTCCCCTGTCACGCTGATGCGGGCCAGGTAGTACGGTGCACTGGTTTTCTCGTTGATCAAGCGATCGCCGGATACACTCGTCACTCGACCTTCGATGACCGGTGTCGTGGCCGTGTTAAAGGCACTGAAGCGAATGTCCGCCAACTTGCCGATAGCGATTCGGTCGATGTCATTGGGCGAGACCTGTGCCTCGACCACCAGGTCGGAAACGGATGGAACGATATCCAGCAAGGGCGTTGCGGGTCGCACAACGCCACCGATGGTGTGGACCGTCATGCCAATCACCATCCCGTCTTCCGGAGCGCGAATAATCACCCTGCTCAGGCGATCCTCCAGCGCCGAGGCTTTTTCCTGCAGGTCGTAGGCCTTGGTCTGGGTCTCTGCCAACTGCTTGGTAACGTCGGCGTTGAAGTCTTTGTCGATCTGCAGGATCTGCAACTGGGTTTCGTTGATCTGCAACCTGGTCTTGATATTTGTCGAGCGGTGATCCGCCACCTCAGACTTGAGCAAGTCCAGCTTGCGCGCCTGTTCCAGCATCCGCTGTTTGTCGACAAAACCCTGGGCCAGCAACTCTTTCAACTCGGCAATTTCGCCGCTGTAGGATTCCTGCAAGCTGGTCTTGGTACCGATCATGGTGTCGGTTCCCTTGATTTGCTGGTTCAACTGACCAATGCGCTCTTGCAGGACCGAGATTTGCCCAAGTCGCGAGCTACGCCGCGCGTTGAATACCTGAGTCTCGCCGAAACGCGCCTCGACACTGCGCTGACTATCGGAATTGATATCGCTCGGGAAGGCAATTGTCGGAAGGTTATCGCGCTCGGCGAGCAACCGCGCCTCGGCCGTCCTGGCAGCGATCAACTGGCTACGGGTCATCTCGTATTCGGAGCGCAATTGAGCGTCATCGAGAACGATGATCGGGTCGCCCTTCTTCACCACATCGCCGTCATGGGCAAGCAGATCCTTGACGATGCCGCCCTCCAGATGCTGCACGGTCTTGCGATACGTTTGCACGGTAACGACGCCCGGCGCGTAGGCCGCGCCATCAAGTGGGGCAAACGTCGCCCACCCGCCGAACAGGCCGAACGTCACCAATACAATGAAAAATCCTGTTCGGCGTACGGATCTGTCGGAGGTGGGCAGATCTGCGAAAGTATCGGCAGGAGTAGCGAGCGTACGGTTCATCGAGAGTTTCCTGTCAAACGTCGGTCGACGCGACGTCTGTGCCGGCCCGGGCAGCCGGCTTCTGCTGAGCGGCCAATTGAGGCGCATTGAGTTGTGCGAGGACCTGATCCCGCGGGCCATACAGGCTGATGGTGCCAGCGTTCATCACCAGCAAGCGGTCGAGCTGGGCCAGGATCGAGGTCCGGTGGGCGATGACGAAGACCGTCGCCCCCGTGAGTTTCAACTGTTGCAGCGCCAACGCCAGTGCACGCTCGCCAACTTCGTCCAGATGAGCGTTCGGCTCATCCAGAACGATAAGCCGCGGGCTGCCATAGAGTGCCCGGGCCAGTCCGATACGCTGACGTTGCCCACCCGACAGATTGATGCCCCCCTCGCCGATGACCGTATCGTAGCCATTGGGCAGCATCAGAATCATTTCATGGACACTGGCGGTCCTGGCCGCCAGCACCACCTGGTCCGGATCAACGACACCGAAACGCGCGATGTTGTCGCTGATAGTGCCTTCGAACAATTCAATGTCTTGCGGCAAATACCCAAGGTGCGGCCCCAATTGGCTTTTGTCCCAATTGGCAATATCGGCGCTATCCAGACGAACGACCCCATTCTGTGGCTTCCACACACCCATCAAGGCCTTGCCAAGCGTCGACTTGCCCGAGGCGCTAGGGCCGACAACACCGATCATCGCGCCTGCTGGCGCGTTGAAGCCGATGCCTTTGATGATCGGGCTTCTTGATCCCGGAGCACCCAGCGTGAGGTTCTCTACCGTCACATGGCCGACTGGAGCGGGTAATTGCATACGCTCAGGTTCGGCATTTTGCTGGTCGAGAACGCTATTCAGGCGCGCGTATTGTGAACGGGCAGCGATGAACCCCTTCCAACTGCCGATCATCAGGTCCAGCGGCGCCAGCGCTCGACCCAACAACACGGAGCCCGCGATCACCAGCCCGGGGCTGATCTCATGGCTGACTGCCAGATAAGCACCAAGGCCAAGGATCAGAGATTGAACAAGCAAACGGAAAGTCTTGGATATCGATGTGATGATCCCGCTGCGATCGCTGGCTCGGGACTGCAACAGCAGCACGTTCTTTTGACGCAGACTCCAGCGTGACATGAGTGAGTCAAGCATGCCCATGGACTCGATCACTTCGGCATTGCGCAAGTTCTTGGTGGTATGCAGCGTCGCACCAATGCTCTGCTTGTTGGCCTCTGCCAGAACTTTGCCCGTGGATCGCTCATTGATACTGGCCAACGCCAGCAAAACCACCGCACAACCGATTGCCGTCCAGCCGTACCAGGGGTGAAACAGGAACAGCACTGCGATATAGATCGGCAGCCACGGCGCATCGAAAAACGCGAACAGACCGTTCCCGGACATGAACTGGCGCAGCCCGGTCAGGTCGCTGAGCGACTGGGCCGACGCATCCATGCCACCGCTGTCCAGGGCCCGCTTGAAACTGGCCCTGTAGACATCGCGGCCAAGCAACACGTCGAGCCTGGTGCTGACGCGAACCATGATCCGCGAACGTACCCACTCCAGCAGACCCATCGTCACGAGCAGGAAGGTCAGGATAATGGTCAACATGGCCAGCGTCGTCAGGCTGCCGCCCGTGACGACCCGCCCGTAGACCTGAAGCATGTAGAAGGTCGGGACCAACATCAGTGCATTGATGAACAGACTGAAAAAACCCACCGATATAAAGCTGCTCCTGCAGGCCCTCAGGGCTACTTGCAGGCTGTTTTCGGGTGTACTGCGTATCATCTGGGAACTGACAACCTGGTGTGTTGATCGGGCGTTGCGGGGCGCGCGAGTGTATCACCTGAGCACGGCTTGCAGAATGAAATTGCCAGCATCCTGGCGTTGCAATGCAGTCGACGAGCCGCGCGGGTCCTTGATCTCTGGAGATTTATAATGGCGCTATAGTTGATAATGCTTCTTTAACATACAGGCCAAAGAACTGTAATATATGTGAAATTTTGGCCAGTAACGCCGTTTGCAAACGATTCGGATATCGGGAGCGGCCACCCAATCAACATGGAGTCACTTTTGATCAATTATTTTTCTTTACTCGCCGATATCGTCCGGGAAGAAGCTGCGGCAACCGGCGCATTGCTGCAAGACGTCGCCCGCGAACTATTGGCCACCAATACAACTCACTCGGATGGAGCGTGGTGGGTTGCCCACGGCAATGACCCTTTCTATACCGCCGAGCAAATTTACAAAACCGTCACAGGCGATCCGACTGCCGAACGCGCAGAACTTCTGTGCGGCAATATGGTTAACGTATTCAGCGGCCTGTGCGCGGAGCTTGGCCTGCAAAAACGCACCATCTGGACGTACTCAGACACCCAAGGGTACTTTCAGGGGCATACGTACCTTGAAATTTTTAATACCACAACCAACAAGTGGGAAATCCAGGACGCGGACTATAACGTCTATTACACCGACGTTCGCACGGGCGAGCGTGTCGGTGTCAAGGACATGATGAATGCAGACGACGTTGAATACTTCATCCCTAATAATGCAACTGAATCCGGATGGTCGGAGACAGGTGCAGAAGCCTTACGCCTGGCTAATCTATATGCTGCGCAAATAATCACAACGGAGCATAAGCTCTATACCAGTAACGACAGTCTGAGTGATACCTTGCTTGCCAGCATTGCCAACTCTCTGAGCGGCGTCTTTGACTATACGGTAGCAAGCGGTGTTGGCGATCTGACCGCCACGCATCTTACAGATAGCAACGCCGTCACCAACAACGGGAGAGCCACAGTCACCGGCACCTCGAGTGCTGACTTCATTTCATATGATGGCAGTTCACTCAGCCCGGTGTTCGCTACGCTCATCGGTGGAGCGGGCAATGACACGCTCGCGCTACGCTTTTCCGGCGGTCAACTTTACGGTAATGAGGGCAATGACGTTCTGATTGGCGGGCAATTGGCAGATCTTCTGGTCGGCGGCACTGGTGATGATTACATGTCTGGTGGTTACGGTGCAGACCAATACGCGTTTTCGAAGGGCGATGGCTTCAACGACACCATCGACAGCTTCGGTGTAGGTGCCGATCGACTGGTTTTCCTCGGCGTCAGCGGCACCGGCGGCACCGGCCGTACGCAAATTTCGGAAAAAGAGTTCAATTTCAGGATTGACCAGAAGCTGACCTCGGACGGCGTCTATCTTCGCTATGACACCGATGGCGATGCACGTTTTGATGGCGGGATGCTGATCGAAGGCCGTACGACGCTGCTCACCACCAACGACACTACGTTTGTTTTCAACGCTGACCCGCTCAAAGGCTTCAACACAACGGCTGTCGCTGGCAATCCTGGTTCCGGCTACGCCGATAAAATCTACGGTGGCAATGCAGCAGACAAAATCCTCTACGTCGGCACACAGGGCGCAGAACTGGCTGGCAGCACCAGCGGAGTAAACAGTGGCAATGACATCATCCAGTCTCACTCGGATGCAAATTGCTCGCTATACGGCCAAGATGGTAACGACGTGTTGGCTGGAGGAAACGGCAGCGACTTCATCGTCGGTGGCACCGGCAACGACCTCTTGATTGGCGGAAAAGGGCGAGATGTTTTCGTATTCAACGCAGGCTCAGGCGCGGACACCATCCAGGACTTCAAACAAGGTGAAGACACCCTGTATATCTATGGCTGGACGACCACCAAGACAGTGACGCAAACGCTGCAAGACAACGGGCTGGTTGTGACCTTCGACACCGCGGGTGATGGCGCTCACGGTGGCAACATCACGCTACTTGGCCAGACCACCTTGCTGAACAATACCGACCTGTTCTTTGCCTGAATGCGGATGACCGACAACAACGGGTTGTACCGCCGGGCATGAATCCCGCTACAGAAAAAGGCCGATCAATGATCGGCCTTTTTTTGCTTGATCAACCCGCTAGTTCACCTCGACCCTGTCGCGATTTCTATCCAGAAGCGCTTTGCCGATCCCCTTCACCTCCAGCAACTCGTCAACTGACGCAAACGCACCATTACTTTCACGATAAGCAACAATCGCTTTCGCCTTGGCCTCGCCCACCCCAGCCAGCTCTCGTTGCAGCGTAGGTACATCAGCACTATTGAGATCGACTTTGCCGGATGGTGCCTTGGCGGCCACATCCTGCACCAGAGGCGCACTCGTCACCTCAGGTGCCTTGACAGGCGCGGCGCTTGCCGTAACAGAGACGCTGGTGAGAAGGGCGAATACCAGAGAGTAGAAACTGCTTGTACGCATTAGTGAAGCTCCATGCCATCGTTTGGGAAAGCAGCTTTTTCCGAGGCTGCCCTCCAAACTTAGGCGATGCTATTGAACTGTCAAAAATGTGTACGTTACTGGATATGAAACAATCAGGGTTCCAGGCGGCGCTGCTGGTAGATCCAGTCGACGATCTCACCGTCCGGGGTGTAGCCGCTGACAGTGTCACGCAACAGTTGGCGGACGCGCGTGTAGTCGTCCTGGTCCACGGCGGCGAGCAACTCGGTCAACTTGCCCTTCAGCAAATCCCAGGACAGGTAGTCCTCGTTGGCCGTCATGATCATCGGGTGCTGGGTGGCCGCCACGTTGTCACCGATCAGCAGCTCTTCGTAAAGCTTCTCGCCCGGACGCAGCCCGGTGAACTCGATAGCGATGTCGCCATGCAGGTTTTTTTCCGAGCGCACGCTCAGGCCGGACAAATGGATCATCTTCTCGGCCAGTTCGACGATCCTCACCGGCTCGCCCATGTCCAGGACAAAGACATCACCACCCTGCCCCATGGAGCCAGCCTGAATCACCAGCTGTGCCGCTTCAGGAATGGTCATGAAGTATCGCGTGATCTTCGGATGTGTGACCGTCAGCGGGCCGCCCGACTTGATCTGCTTGTGAAACAACGGAATGACCGAACCCGACGATCCCAGGACGTTACCAAACCGTACCATCGTGAAGCGCGTTTTGTTCACACGGGAAACATTACCCGTATCACCGAACAACACCGGGGCCAACTCACGACTCAGCGCTTGCAACGTCAACTCGGCAAGGCGCTTGGTGCTACCCATGACATTGGTTGGTCGCACAGCCTTGTCGGTGGAAATCAGTACAAAGTTGGACACCCCTGCCTGGAGCGCGGCCTGGGCCGTATTGAGCGTGCCTATCACATTATTGAGCACGCCTTCGGCAATGTTGTGTTCGACCATGGGTACATGCTTGTAGGCCGCGGCGTGATATACCGTGTCTACTCGCCAGGTTTTCATGACATCCAGTAACTTGTCCGGGTTACGAACCGACCCGAGAATCGGTAAAAGACGGATGGACAGCGACTCTCGAGCGATCCGCTGCTCCAGTTCGGACAAGATGGAATAAAGATTGAACTCACTGTGTTCGAACAGTAGAAGCGTTGTCGGACGCAGCGTCAGAATCTGCCGGCAAAGCTCGGAGCCAATGGAGCCCCCGGCGCCCGTGACCAGCACGGACTGCCCTGTGATGCAATGTTCGAGCAAATCAGCCTGGGCCGGGACTGCGTCACGCCCGAGCAGGTCTGCGATGTCCACTTCCTGGATATCATCGACCTTGACTCGGCCGCTTGCCAGGTCCATGAAACCCGGGACGCTTCGAACGTGTAACGGAAAGCCTTCGAGAAACCCGAGAATCTCGCGACGGCGCCCACGGTTGGACGATGGAATGGCGAGGAGAATTTCCTGAGCGCCCGTGTTGTCGATCATCTGCTGGATGTGCTTGGGCGTGTACACCTGCAACCCGGAGATCACCCTGTCGGCGATACCGCTATCGTCATCGATAAAAGCAACAGGCCGCATGACGCGCCCCATCCGCAATGCAGCAACCAGTTGATTACCCGCGGCTCCCGCGCCGTAGATGGCCACTTTCGGCAGACCATCATCCCTGCTGGTGAACGGGACATGCTGAGCTGCGCTGAACCAGTCGCCCATGAAATACTGGCGCATGGCCAAGCGTAATCCGCCGACCATGATCAGGCTCAACCACCAATAGTTGAAAATGATCGAACGAGGAACGACGTTTTGATGATTGCTGTACCAGTACACTACAACGCCAAGTATCAAGGATGACAGTGTCACTGCCTTGATAATGGCAATCAGCGCGTCATTTCCAAAGTAACGCATGACAGCACGGTACATGCCAAAGCGGACGAAAAGAGGAATGGCAATGACAGGTGTACTGACAAAAAGCCAGACGTGCTGAGTGAACGGGTTGATCAACTCGTCCAGCCCAAGACGCACGACAAACGCCATCCACAGGGCAAACCAGACCAAAAAAATATCCGTCAGAACCTGCAGAATACGTTTATGTCGTCTTGGCAGACTTAACAACCTTGCCCGAATCTTATCCATAACCCCTCTAAACACCTCTCGAAGCTCCTAGCATTGATACAGCAACTACAGCTTTCGGTAACTCACTTGCCGATAAAGCAATACTCAAAAACCAATGCGTCCATCACGCCTTGCCAGCGATTTCCAACTCGCCTGCGTGAAACCTGAAAGCCAGCAACACCAGAGGCACGTAGGCCAGGACCAACCCCGCCACGCCATCGAGATATTGCAGGACGACCAATATAGCCACTGGTACTAACCACAACAAATTGATTGCAGCGATTGCCAGCGTGACCGCCCGATGGCTGCCATATTTTCGTGAAGCATACTGGTATCCATGGCTGCGATGGGCCTCATAAACCTTATCCCCGCGCAACAGCCGACGAATGAGGGTAAAGGTCGCATCAACAATAAAGACGCCCAACAAAATGAGCCAGGCCCAGAGAAACAATGGATTCGTCCATGCCGCATGAAGCGACATCACCGCCAACACGATCCCCAGAAAACCACTGCCTGCATCGCCCATGAAGATCTTCGCGGGCGGGAAATTCCAGGCAAGGAAACCCGATACGGCCATCGCCAGTACAAGCGGCGCAATGGCGAGGCTGGTGTGGCCTGCGACCCAGTAGACCAGGCAAGCACCGACACAGGCGCAAATCGCCTCGACGCTGGCCAGACCATCAATGCCATCCATGAAGTTGTAGAGGTTGAGCATCCAGACCAGATAGAACGCGGCGATGACATAACCGAACCAGCCGAGACTGAACTCGAAACCGAACATATTGATCGGAGCCATCCCCCCAATCCAGAACAATGCCCAGATGGCACCACCGAAATGCGCAAGCAGGCGCCAACGCGCGGCGATATGCCCATGGTCGTCGAGAAAACCAACGATTGCGATCCAGCCGCCAGCCCCCAGCAGAGCCAGCGCCATCGGCCAGGCGAGCGCATCTGTCCAGGCCAGGACAGGCAGCGCAATCAGAAAACTCAGGACGATAGCCACACCACCACCCCGGGGGGTCGGAACCGAATGTGAACTACGCGCATTAGGAATATCTATCAAGCTGCGTGCCAATGCGTATTTGCGCAATGCACCTGTGCCCAAGAATGAAACACCCACCACCAACGCCAACAACCATATTGTGTTCAAAGGTCAACTTCCTGAAACAGCCAAAATCAATTCTGCAATTGAACCGGCACTGTCATAAGCCAGCTTGGCGCTGGCTTTCCTTGTAGTGATTGGCAGTCGACGCAAGCGCCTCATCGACGCTGACCGGAGGAGCCCAACCCAGCAATTCTCGAGTTTTGCTGATATCGACCTGCAATGAACCGCACAGTCGTTGCGACAAAGCCTGTTTGCCCAGAAGTTGCGCCCCCCGCTCAAGCAATATGCTCGGCACAGGCAACAAGCGTGCAGGTTTACCCAATGCCTGCGCCATCCGCGTCAGCAACTGTGTCGTGGACAAATCCTCACCATCGCTGACGAGGAAGGTCTGATTGGCGGCGGCCGGATGACGGATACAGGTGACGATCAGATCGGACAGGTTTTCGAGCGCGACCAGGCTGCGCCGATTATGGATAGCCCCGAACGGCAAGGGAATGCCCTTGTCCAGCCAACGCATCATATTCAGAAAGTTGGCTCTCACACCCGGGCCGTAAACGAGCACCGGACGGATGATGACCACTTCCATCCCGCTGACGCCAGCAATCTCTCGCAGCCCCTGCTCGGCCTCCATTTTCGAAATGCCATACGGATCGCCAGGCGCGGGTGTCGCGTCGGCGAAGTACGGCTGATTGATCGGCGTACCTTCGCCATTGACCTTGATCGAACTGATGAACACGAAGCGACGAATACCCAGCGCGGCGGCTTGCCTTGCTAGGCTTAGCGTGCCTTCGACATTCACCTTGCGAAACGCCTCCAGCGGATCGGATTCGGTGTCATTCATGACGTGAACGCGAGCCGCGCCATGAATGACAACCTCCACTTGATCCAGCGCCTGCGACCAGTCGGTATCAGCACTGAGCCCGGCGGTTCGAACGGTAGTAACGCGCGAAGGACAGTCAGGCAGGGCGTGCCCACGAATGGCTGCCACCGGTTCCAGGTCGTCAGAGGCCGCTAAACGACCCAATACCGCACGACCAACGAAACCCGTAGCACCTGTCAATAAAACACGCATTTTTCAAACCTCGACGACGCTCAGGATTTCGACCAGACAGTACGATTGATGTAGTCGGTGTAACTCAACACGACCCGAACTACCTGCTTCGACACAGGCCCTGCCTGGTAATCCCTCACAACCGGGATAACACGCTGGGTACGATCATGCTGGCTGGTTACCACACGTACGGCATCGAGAACGCCCTCGACTTTCAGGCCACTCATGATGAGAGTGCCTTCGTCCATCCCCTCCGGACGCTCGTGCGCATTACGAATGGTAATGGCAGGCAAATTCAGAAGAGAGGCTTCCTCGGTGATGGTGCCGCTGTCGGACAGTACGCAGAACGCCGACATCTGCAACTTGATGTAGTCGAGCAGGCCGAATGGCTTCGAGAAGCGAATCAGAGGGTGGTCCAGCGATTCCCCGATCGCTTCCAGACGCTTGCGGGTACGAGGATGCGTGGAAACGATGATGGGGTACTGATACTTGTCCGCCAGGGCTCGCAGCGTTTTGAGCAAGTCGCGAAGATTCTCCGGCGTATCGACGTTTTCTTCACGGTGGGCGCTGATGATGAAGAACTTGTCCTGCTCCAGGCCTTCTCGTGCCAGCACGTCGGAGGTGAGGATTTTCGGCATGTAATAGTCGAGCACCTCCTCCATGTGCGACCCGGTCTTGATGATGGTTTCAGGACGAATCCCTTCCGCGATCAGGTAACGCCGGGCATGCTCGGTGAGGACCATGTTGATATCGCTGAGGTGATCGAGCACCTTGCGATTCAGTTCTTCAGGGACGCGCTGGTCAAAGCAGCGGTTACCGGCCTCCATGTGGAACACCGGAATCTTCCGACGCTTGGCAGCAATGACGGCCAGGCAGGTATTGGTATCGCCATAGAGCAGAAGCGCATCAGGCTTTTCAGCCTCGAATACTTCATCCGCCTTCGAAATCACTTCGGCAATGGTCTTGGCTGCGGTATCACCGGCGGCACCCAGAAAGTAATCAGGTTTACGAATTTCGAGATCATCGAAAAAAACCTGATTCAATTCGAAGTCGTAGTTTTGGCCCGAGTGAACCAATACATGATTAACCTGCTTATCAAGCTCGGCAATAACGCGGCTCATCTTGATAAGTTCTGGTCGCGTACCAACCAGCGTCATGACCTTAAGCATCAAGTTGCTCCTGAATGTATTCCAGATTCAACAGAACTTTCTTCACGCCCTCTACATCAAGACGCTCAGTGTTGTGGGAGGTGTAGTCGTCGAGATCGGAAATCTCCTGTTCGCCCTCAACAAAAAACTTCTTGTAGTTAAGGTCGCGATTGTCCGAAGGAATACGGTAGTAGCGTCCCATGTCTTCGGCCTTGGCCATTTCTTCACGAGAGATCAGCGACTCGTAGAGTTTTTCGCCGTGGCGAGTACCAATGACCTTGACGGCATTGTCACGGGCGAACAGTTCCTTGAGCGCTTGCGCCAGGTCCGCCACTGTCGAGGCAGGTGCTTTCTGGACGAAAATATCACCTTGCTCGGCGTGCTCGAACGCATGCAGAACCAGATCGACAGAATCCTCGAGCGACATCAGGAAGCGTGTCATGTTCGGGTCGGTGACAGTCAGCGGCTCGCCGCTCTGCAGCTGATTGATGAACAGCGGGATCACCGAACCACGGGATGCCATGACGTTACCGTAGCGGGTTGCGCAGATCACCGGACCTGTCGCGGGAATCATCCGCGACTTGGCAACCATCAGCTTCTCAGCCATGGCCTTGGAAATACCCATCGCATTGATCGGATAAACAGCCTTGTCGGTGCTGAGCACAACGACGCGCTGTACACCCGAAGCGATGGCCGCATTCAGAACGTTTTCGGTACCCATGACGTTGGTACGCACCGCTTCCATTGGGTAAAACTCGCAGGAAGGCACCTGCTTCAGCGCGGCGGCGTGGAAAATGTAGTCCACCCCCACCATAGCCTGGTCAAGGCTATCGCGATCACGTACGTCACCGATATAGAACTTCACTTTGTCGTTCGACAAGGCAATGCGCATATCTTCCTGCTTTTTCTCGTCACGGCTGAATACGCGAATTTCTTTTACGTCGGTATCCAGGAAACGCTTCAACACCGTATGGCCAAACGAGCCGGTACCGCCCGTGATCATCAAAACTTTATTATCGAACATAACGACCTTCCCAAAACTGATTGAATTAAATGATCAACGCAACGCACGCATCGATTTAACCAATTCCAACCATGAAGGTGGAACGTAACCGGTTGCAGCCTGAAACTTCGAGGAGTCCAGTGAGCGATCTATAGAAACTTGACTATCGGCGATGATCTCGATTTCCTTTTCGTAAACTTCCGCTACCAGCTTCAGAAGAGAGAGCTTGTCAATCGGCGCCACCGACACATGGTAAAGGCCATGAAGCTGTGGGTTCGGGATCACGTAGTCGCGAATGACACGCGCCAGCTCTACGGTAGGAAGTCCCGAGAAAATGGCCTTCTCATACCCCTTGACCGGCCCGCTCTGGGACAGGAACCAGTCCACCAGTGAATACTGGCTCCCCAGTTCGTGACCAATGATCGAGGTCCGCAGGGTGACGGCATTCAGATCCGTGTGCAGCTCACCGATGTACTTGGACTTACCGTAGAGATCCTCTGCATCGGAGATATCCTCCTCGGCGTACATGCCTTTGCGGCCAGAAAATACGCAATCGGTGCTGATATGAATCAGGCGGGAACCGGCCAACGCGCACAACTTGGCAATGCGATGCGGCAACATGGCATTGATAGGGAGTGCGGAAAGCGGATCCTTGGCATCGGCCAATTGCTTGATGAGCCCGACGCAGTTGATGACGACATCCGGCTTGACCCGTGCCAGCACCGAAACCAGCGAATCCTGGTCAAGCACATCGACATTGCTGATCAACGAACTGTGCATGTCCTCAGAAAAGTATTTTGCGCCACCTGGATTGCGCAAAGTGCCCCACACCTCGTAGTGCGGGTTTCCATGGAATTGCCTGAACACTGTGCTACCCAGCATTCCGGTGACCCCTAACACGAGAACTTTCATTTTGAGCTACCTTTTAATTCATTGATCCTGCTACTGAGAATTTCGACCAGACGCTGGCTTTGCCGCTCCATTTCGAAATGCTCGAGGTAGTACGCCCGACCTGCCTGCCCCAGCGATTCCCGCTCATCCGAAGTCATGCGGAAAAGTTGCTCGATGCAATTGGCCATACCTTCGGCGTCTTGCGCCGCGGTAGTCAGGCCGGCTCCCGCCTCTTGAATGACGCGCGCGCCCTCGCCGTCCAGCGCGGCGATAATCGGCCTCCCCGCTGCCAGGTACGCCTGAACTTTACTGGGGATGGTATAGGAGAACGCCTCATCCTGCTTCAACGTCACCAATAATCCCTCGGCGCGACTGAAAAAATGCGGCATTTCAGTGGCCGCAAAGCGTCCGGCGAGAACCAGGTTGTCCAAACCGCGGGACTTCTTCTGGGTTTCGATCCAGCCCGACATACTGCCGCTTCCGACCAGAACAATCCTGAGTTCCGACAGATGGCGAAGCCTGTCAGCTACCTCAACGAGGGTTTCGACCGACTGCGCGGTCCCCAGGTTTCCGGCAAAAACCAGACAGAAATGGTTGTCGAGTTCCGCGAGCAAGGGTGCGGGAATCCGGGTTTCTTCAACACTCGGCGGTACGTCCTGAAATGAGTTGGGGTAATACACGACCTTGCCAGGGCTGGCGTAACGGGAGACCGGCTCTCGAAATGCCCTCGACTGAACAAGAAGCGTATCGACGAAAGCGTAAATACCTTTCACCAGCCAGCCCACAACGCGCAATATTGCTTTGTTCTTGATGAACCCGGTCGCACTCAGGCTCTCCGGCCAGAGATCCTGAACCCATACAGCCAGATGACTCTTGAGTTTCCACTTCAAGTAAATCGCCGGGATTACCGATGTAATTGGAGATGGCGCGAATACAAAAATCGCATCATAAGCCTCCCCTTTTACTGCTCGGGGGTAGTACATCAAGCCATTCAGGATAAACGACAAATAGTTCAACACGAGGTTTTTTGCACCCGAAGCACCACGAGGTCTAAGTGGTGCGCGGAAAACACTGACGGAGGACTCGAATTTTTCCTCTTGGGCCCCGGAAGCACTATAGCCATTAAAGACGGCGCCATCCGGATAGTTGGGCTTTCCGGTAAGGACCTTTACGACGTGGCCTTGAGCAGATAAAGTTTTGACCAAATCATTGACAATAAAAGACTCTGGCCAAAAATATTGCGACACCACAAGAACCTTCATTTATCAAACACCTTTTTTCGGGCACACGGCCAGAGCCAACAGTTCTGACCATGTTTTTCTTGAGGTTTTTTCCCAGTCAAACTTATCGCTCTGAGTCACTGCCGCAACGGACAGTTTCTTCAAAAGATCAGGACTCGTTAACGCCTCAGACAATACGCGGCCTATATCTTCTGGATCAAACGGAGAAAAATACAGAGCTGCATCCGCTCCGAACTCCGGCATCGGCATTACGTTCGAGCAGATCATCGGCCGGCCAGAAGCAAGCGCTTCGAGCATAATATTAGGGCAGTTCTCGCACGATGAAGCAAACAGATTCAGATAGGCGTGATGATAAAGAGGAGGAAGACTCTGATAGGGAATAGCTCCCAGCAACAGCACGTGCGCTTCGAGGCCAAGCGTTGCAATGAGAGACTTTACCCGCTCGGCTTCGGGCAGGTTTACTTCGCCAACCAGAACCAAGGGGAACTTTTCACGAAGTTCAGCTGGCAAGTTTGCATAAGCACTAACCACCTCATAATGATGTTTGTAAACATCAAATCTCGACACGTACAGAACGTATTCACCCGCTGGCAAAAAATCCGGCCGAGGAACGGCATCATCACCGTGAGTCCGAAATACCGAGCCAATTCCGTGAGGAATCGTAACTGGATTCTTGATCCTGGTCAGTGACTCAATGACACTTCGTGCGTAATTGGAAATATATATCGTCAAATCCGCATCGCGCATGCTCTTCAGCATAATACGATTCAACAACCAGTTTCTCAGACGCTGCAACCCAAGCGGAATGCTTTTGCGTACTCGCAAGTCAAATGGAATCATATTCCGAAACATGGTCGCAACCTTGCAACCTGCCGGCACAGAAGTACCCACTACGCCACCGGGACAAAACAGCACGTCAGCCTTCTCGGCCTTCAAAATACCGGGCAGTACCCACCGCTCCCACACAGCTCTGACAATTGGATTTTCAGTGGGCCACGCTGGTTCGACCCTTCTGATCCTCGGGTGATCCGGCAGCTTGAGTGACCCTGGGGCGAAAACCAGAATCTCGAGGTCCGCATTGTCAGGTACGAACTGAAAAAGATTGATCAGATATGTCTGACCTCCACCAAGACGGGCAGAGAGCGCATTGAAAACTATCTTCATGGAAAACCTTTTGCTCAATCTAAATTAGTGGCTATTTTTATCGAGCCAGGATTGGAACATTAGAATATTCCACAAATGAAGACTCCGATCGTATGTTCCATTCTGATGCTGGAGCCATGCCGAGCGAATTTTCTGACAATCGAAGTAGCCCTCTCTCTTGAGTCGCTCCTCCGTTAACAACTCCTCCGCCCATTCTTTCAGAGGCCCACGCAACCACTGCGCCAGTGGAATAGAGAAGCCCGCCTTGGGTCTATCGAAGAATGAAGTCGGCACGTATCGCTTAAGAAGCTCGCGAAGTGGCCATTTCCCCACGCCATTCTTTATCAGCTGGTCTGACGACAGGGAAAACGCGAGTTCCGCCACTCGATGATCAAGCAGTGGCGCGCGGGTTTCCAGGCTTGCGCTCATCGCGCCACGGTCCACTTTAACCAGCAAGTCATCAGGCAAATACTGAGAGACATCCCAGCGTCGCATTTCCTCGACGTAATCAACTGCCGACTCCCAGGAAGCAACGCCTTGATGTTGCGCATCGATACCCAGGACCACATTGTCGGTCGCCTGCCACTGCGACATCAAACCGGTATACATTTGCGCCAGATTTTCAGAACCCAACAACTCGGACATTCGGTAAATACGCCGACCATTGACCTTGGCCCGAAGGCTGCCAGGCAAAACCGAACAGACGCTGTCCCAGCCTTTGGACGAAAGCGAGCGAAGTGAATAGGCCATGATCTGGCGTGCGGGCAAAGGCAGCTTTTCTATGCGCGCCCAAAGTCCTGCAGTGATCTGATAGCGGGGATATCCGGCAAAAAGCTCATCTCCGCCGTCACCGGACAAGGCAACGGATACATGCTGTTTTGTCATCCTGGAGACCAGGATTGTCGGAATTTGAGAGGAGTCAGCAAAAGGCTCGTCGTATATTTCCGGTAAGTGCGGAATTATAGAAACAGCATCGTCGGCGCCCAGATAAAATTCGGTGTGGTTAGTCCCCAGGTGCTTGGCAATAGCTTTAGCGTAAGGTGCCTCATCAAACTCAGGTTCGTTAAAACCGATCGTGTAAGTGTTGATGCTGGTAGAGCTTTGCGACTGCATCAACGAAACGATCAAGCTTGAATCGACACCGCCCGACAAAAATGCCCCAAGTGGAACATCGGCGATCATCTGCGATTTTACAGCAGCAGACAATCTTTCACCGACAACGTCTACCACTTCCTTATCGCTGGCCTGCGACAGTTCTTCTCTTAGCTCGCCAGCCGCCGGTAGCGACCAGTAGGAAACGGGCTCTGCCACGCTGGAAAATGAGCCAACACTCAAGTAATGCGCGGGCGGTAACTTCTTAATGCCTTCGTAGATAGATTCCGGAGCCGGAACATAGCCATACCTTACGAACTTCGCTAGCGCATGACGATCAATTCTCAGATCGCTGCCAAATGCCGCCTTGATTGCCTTCAATTCAGAGGAAAAGACAAAACGGTCGCCCACTACACCGTAATAAAGTGGCTTCTCGCCCATTCTGTCTCGGGCTAAAGTAACCGTCTTGGAAACCTTATCCCAGACAGCAAAGGCAAACATACCCACCAGGTTCTCGAGGGTTTTTTGTACACCCCACGCACCGATTGCAGCCAACAACACTTCTGTATCAGAGTGACCACGCCAAACACGCGTCAAACCGGACTCAATCAGCTTTTCGCGCAGTTCATTGAAGTTATATATTTCACCATTAAAAACAATAACAAAGCGCTCGTCATCGGAAATCATCGGCTGACTTCCATGTACCGACAACTCCAGGATCGAAAGCCGTCGGTGCCCCAGCGAAACTCCACTATCGGCATCTGACCAAACTGCTCCATCGTCGGGACCGCGATGCATCAGCGCATCCACCATCTTGCCAACGGCAACGGCGTTTTGCTGATTCAACTTCCACCCGACAACTCCCGCAATTCCGCACATACCTATTCTCTCAATCCAGTAAAAGTATTTAAGCTCACTTCAAAACCCGCACGAGCTTCATAGTGAGGAATAATCCTAATGCCATCACATAAAAAACCAATGAATTCAGCAAATATATTTCGCCATACCAAACCCAGTGCATGACTGTCGCGGCACAAAGCATATATAAGAAAATTCGCAAAAAATCGTCCTCGCGGCAGCGCGAGTCGATCAACCGCAAGAAACAGACACTGATGAATCCATTCATGAAGACACCAAACAGTCCGAAATTTTCAAAAGCAACACCGGCAACGTGAATGCCACCGAGCCCGGTAATGTAATACCAGAGGGCAGGATTATCCACCACAATGGGCTTCTCCATGCCCAAAGCCGAATAGATAGGTGATGGCGCCAGCGAAAGAAACATGTCGAGGTAGGTCTGACCGTAACGTAGGTGCTCCCCATCCCAGAAATTGGTTAACTGCTGAACGAGCGGTAAAATTATCGCATTCCAGGAATTGAACAAAAAATACTGCGTAATGTTGTCCGCCGTTAAGTCCACGTCCATTCGGCTCATTGAAACAACAACACCACTGACGAGCAGAAGGGTCATGAACGCAGCAACAAAAAATAGAGTTTTTAACTTGATAAATTGATTATAGCGAAACATCAACCCGATAATGGCAGCAACAACCAGTACAACAAAGTCCCGATCCCCGGTCATTGCGTTGGCAACACAATAGGACATCACCAAGGTGACAGACACCATAAACATCAATCTGGATGGGTAGGACAATGCCAAAGCAACGATCGCAATAATGGAAAAAACCACCACTGACTCGACACCCGCAAACATTTCAAGCATCACGTCCGGCCTTACAAGCCTGAACACAATGAAAAATGTGGACAATACAAGGAAAATTCCACCGGCCAACTTAAAGTCCAACGGGGAAAAAAAAGTTTCTCGGTGCGGGTGCAAACTTCGGGGCGGCACCAAAAACGACATTAGAAGGGCAATGAGTCCACCAGCGACACCAAGGAACCAGACGAGCGAAAGTCGGAATACCAACAAGTCATCCAGATAAAAATCATAGTCCCCAATGGGCCAAAGGGTAACGGTGTTACCCCACAGACTACTCACAAGACCAAGGAAAGGTACCGAATAACAGACGGCATACAATGCGACCAGGTATTTTTTGGATATCAGGCACAGAACACATTGCGCGAGCAAAATAAGTAAGCACGTCGAAACCAATAATATAACCATTAACCTTGACCAACAAAAACAAAGCAACCGAACCGTAAACCAGACTCAACACTGGCCCCAATATTACTTTCAGTCATGGACGCCACACAAATATAACTAACGTCCAAAACATTTATCATAGCACCAACTTACGGCCACCCAGGACCGCCAGCACGGTAAGTTGAGTTACTAGCGCCAACACAAAGGACCTGAAAAGATCGATTGCCAACATATCACCCTTGAAACCTGCGACTACCGTCATTGACAAATAAACAAACGCATAAAAACAACTTCCAAGAAAAACAACCCTGGTCATGTTTTTGCTATGCAATATTTGAGTGACGATTGTAGTCGTAAGCCCTATGCCACCCGCCAATACTGCGTAAGCCAGAAGATCATTTTTGCTACAAAAGCCACTACCAAGCAAACACAACCAATAACTCTGTGTCAAAACCAAAAACACAGGTAAACAAACTGATATTGATAGCCCGAGCATCAGGTACAATTTGCTGGCACTATTTCCACGCCCTGCCAACTTTACAATGGCATAGGATGTAAGTGAGCTTGGCAGCACAGTTACCAAAATATAAAAAAGAAAAAACAGATTGAAATAGCCAACCTCAGACACATTCAAGCTTGAGTTGGCAAAGATCATCAGGCAAACAATATGGACAGGAGCCCCGAGAAGCATGCTTCCGGCGACAGTCGGCGCCCCTGAACGCGAAAGCAATGCCATCATTTGTCGGAAGGAGGAAGACTCTCGTCCCCGTTCCTCATGACTGAACTTGTTTTTCTTTATGGTAAAAAAACCAAATGCAGGAGCGATTAACGTACAAATTGCAAGGGTTAGAATGACACCTTCTATTTCTCCTCCAATCTTCGCAATGGAAACCACCAGCAACAACCCAAGCAGCCCATGAACCGCCAATGCGGCAGCCCACTTCCCTGAGGTATTAAGGGAGAACATCAGACCGGTTATAGTCAAATTGCAAACACAAGCGAAACCTAGAAAGAATGCTCCGATCAGTAAATAACCAGAACTCATTTTGTACGAGGAAGCAGGCGCCGGAAAAACTATAAACACGATCACACAGAGGGCACCTACAACGATGCCGCCCCATGACATGAGCCCCAAGGAAGTCTTGTAATTTACTTTTTCGGCATTCAAGACCGCGTAGCGACTCAACGCGACACTCAAGCACTCCCCTACCACTGTCGCGATACCTGTTACGATCGCATAGTGGTACGAGAATACGCCATACAGTTCAACGCCTAAAATTCGCGCCAAACTAAACAGCAAGACAAACATACAAAGCTTGTTTGCAAGAACAGTGATTGCGCAGATCTCTTTAATCACTGATTTTAACTTCTTGCAAAGAACGAGACGTACCAATTTGCTGCTTTCAACATACCTTCACCAACATTGAAAAGCGGCTTGTAGCCCAACAGGTTCTTTGCCTTATCAATATTTGCCTGCGAGTGCCTTACGTCACCTGCACGGAAGTCCCGATAGACCATATCCGAGGTAGACTTGACATCAACGCGAGCCAAAGCATCCTTGATACAGGCAAAAACCTGATTCAATGTCGTCCTGTCACCGACGGCGACGTTGTAGACATTATTCTTTGCTTCCGGGCTGGCACAGGCTGCCAGTATATTGGCCTGAACTGCGTTCTCTACAAAACAAAAGTCTCGACTGGTTTCACCATCACCATTAACGAAAACTTCTTCGTTATTGATCATGGCGGCTGTCCACTTAGGAATCACGGCGGCGTAAGCGCCATTTGGATCCTGACGCTTGCCAAAGACGTTAAAATAGCGAAGGCCAATGGTATTGAAACCGTATGTGCTGGAAAAAACCTCAGCATACAACTCGTTTACATACTTCGTGACCGCATAAGGGGAAAGCGGCTTGCCAATCACACCTTCAACCTTGGGAAGCCCAGGATGATCCCCATAGGTAGAACTGGACGCGGCATAAGTAAAACTTTTTACTTTCGCGTCCTTTGCCGCAACCAACATGTTCAAAAAACCGTCGATATTGGTGCTGTTCGTTGTAATGGGGTCATTGATAGAGCGAGGAACAGAGCCTAGTGCAGCCTGATGCAAAACGTAGTCCACCGGAATATCAGTGGCCGCAGGAAAAATCATCGCATTCCTGCAATCGTCAATGTTTCTGATATCGCCTTTTACCAGTGCGAACCGCGCCCATTGCTCAGGACTCACTACCGACTGCACTTCATCGAGATTACGCTGGTGCCCTGTTGCAAAGTTATCGAGACCTACAACCCGCTGATCTAATTGCAGCAGTGTCTCCAATAAATTGGAGCCAATAAATCCGGCTACCCCCGTCACCAGCCAAACCTTTGGGGATTGTTGAATTTCAGCTTTAACTTCTTCGAAACGGGTCATGTGGTTCTCGACTTGAATTTTTCCGGCGGTAACGAATCAGGGTCATTACTGACCCTGAGATTCAGAGACGCAAATCTGATTGAGAGGCATCCAGCAGGTACTTAAGGTCATAGAGAACGTGCTCTGCCTTACCCAGGCTCCGAATCTGTTCAGCCCCCATTGCAGAGAATTCATTATGCGCGACAGCCAGAATGATACCGTCGTAAGAATTAACCTGTGGCTGGCCGATAGGAGTGATTGAATACTCGTGCATTGCCTCTGCCGCATCTACCCACGGATCATAAACGTCAACAACAATATTGAATTCAGCGAGCTCATTCACAATATCGATGATTTTGGTGTTACGCAGGTCCGGGCAGTTTTCTTTGAACGTCAGTCCCATGATCAGGACGCGAGCACCATCAACATGGATTTTGCGCTTCAGCATCGCCTTGACTAGTTGAGAGACCACATAGGCACCCATGCTGTCATTCAAACGACGTCCCGCTAAAATGATCTCGGGGTGATAACCAATGGACTGTGCTTTATGAGTCAGATAATAGGGGTCCACACCGATGCAGTGACCACCGACCAGCCCTGGACGGAAAGGCAGGAAGTTCCACTTCGTTCCCGCTGCCTCCAGAACCGCCTCAGTATCGATACCCATTTTATTAAAAATAAGTGCCAACTCATTGATCAGGGCAATGTTCAAGTCGCGCTGCGTGTTCTCAATAACCTTTGCCGCTTCGGCAACCTTGATACTCTTGGCCTTATGAGTCCCGGCAATAATGATTGTGTTATACAAAGCATCGACCAGGTCAGCAACCTCTGGAGTGGACCCGGCAGTTACTTTCTTGATGGTAGTAACACGATGCTCTTTATCGCCAGGATTTATACGTTCAGGGCTATAGCCTGCATAAAAATCAACATTAAACTTGAGTCCGGATACTTTCTCCAGCACAGGAACACAATCTTCCTCAGTAGCACCTGGATAGACCGTTGACTCATAAATAACGATATCGCCTTTTTTCAAAACACGACCAATCGACTCACTGGCTTTAATCAAAGGAGTCAGATCCGGTCTCTTATGCTCATCAATCGGGGTTGGAACGGTAACAATAAATATATTGCAGGCAGACAATTCTTCCAGCACAGAGCTAAAACTCAAAGCAGATGCAGAGCGCAACTCACAATCAGATACTTCAAGAGTAGCGTCATGACCGGCCTTTAGCGCTTCGATTCGACGCTGACTGATATCAAATCCGACCACTTGCATTTTTTTGCCAAACTCAACCGCCAGCGGCAAGCCCACATAACCGAGACCCACTATGGCCAACTTTACATCTTCGAGTTTAAGCATTGTTTTCCCTTGCCATTCATCAATATTAAGTCGATCGTAAAAAGCGCGCCAAATCTTGCGCCATAGAAACGAAAATCACGGCTGCGTAAACCAGAAATTATACCGAAAGCGCCTAATGGAGCCATAACAATTTTCAGAAAGCCAAGAAGGAGCCCCCCCCTCCCCCTTCCGCATGCATTGAGAGCCGCCACAGCAAGACAAGCCATCGCAACGCAACAGCTATTTTTCGAGCGAGGTCTGCCTATCACGATACAGGGCGACTACTCAACCCCGCACCTGAAAAAACATGCAAAATCCGACAAAATGGATTTCCTCTTCAAGGAAAAAACCTTATCAGAACTGACAGCAGGAAGGTGATCGCAGCCACAACCTCAAGAAGAAACCGCTCTGACCTGGCTAACCGGATCGACGCAACGCTTAGCCCGCAGATAAAAGCCCCTTCCATGGGCGATACGTCACTTATAAAAAACAGACAAAGAACTGAAATTCAGCTATTCAGATTTTACCGCGAAGAGTCCACGAAGCAATACAAAAGCAACGCCTGTGATAAGGCCCCCAATAACACCCAATATAAGGATCAGCACTTTGTTAGGTTTCACCGGGCTGTCCGGCAACTCCACTGCCCCGTCTTGCCGATAGACCGATACCGATGCCGGCTCTGTTTTTAATTCCTTAAAGAAATAGTATCGATCCTGAAGATCACGCAAATGCTCCGTAAAGGGGTCATCGGACTTGCGGGCCTGCAAACTTTCAATTTCCGCCTTTAGCGCTTTCGAGCCACGCATGTACGTAAGCTGACCTGCCTCTCCACCCGCAATTACAGATTGACTCACCGTGATCGAAGGCGGTTTCTCCAGACCGATTGACTCAGCGATCCGCAGCGCCTCACTCAATCTAGCGATCGAATCCTCCCTGGCCTTGCTGCTTTTGCCCCTGGCAGAACTTATCTGCTGCTCCAGATTACGAGCCCGAACCTCAGACTCAATTGAAACGTTCTTGATCATTTCGTTCTTCGCCAATTCACCGGCCCGTGCAACATATGCCCCAACCCACTCTTTGGCCTTCTGTGGATCACTAGTCTGCACGACAACCGAATACCTGTCAGAGGTCTCCCTAAGCGGCGGAACCACACGCAGCACCTGAGAGAACGTCGAATACAGGACATTCCGGGACTTTTCCCGCTCCTGCGCGGACAAACTCGGCACATAAATTTTGCTAAAAAACTCTAGACGGAGCGACTCCGCTTGCAAATATCGCGTGTAGATATCATAGACATCCTTAACAGTGTAAGGAACCAACTCCGACTCTTTCATTCGACCATAGTTAAAGTTTGATATGTCATTCTGAGACGGCGGCATCACAAAAGCCTTCGCCTCATAAACGGGTGTAGCAAGGAAAGCATAGCTCGCTGCGAGAGCAGCACCTAATATAGTAAATCCAATAACAACAAGTTTTTGTCGAAAAATCGCACGAACAAACTTCTGAAAATCAAAATATTCCGAGTTACTATTTATTTTTGAATCGACACGCATATTTTGTTAACCTTTTTTTACTTAAGCGGTTACATTAACTACACATGCTAGACCACTTGAGAAACATCAACGCAAACCAAGCAGACAAAGGAGTCCCCCCTTATCTGCTCTCGCAAAATACTGTATTACATACTAGATCGAGCGCATTAAAAAATATAAAACAAATCAATACCCAGCCTATCGCCCACGCCTCCTGCCCCCCAGAAAATGAGCCACCACAACCCCACCACCAAAGATCATCCCCACCAGGAACGACGCGACTCCGAACATCGAGATCTGTAGATGAGGTGAAGAAAAACCGAGGAAGGAAACGACGACAAGCTGCTGGTTTTCCAGCACGAAGAGCAGGCATGCAACAGATGTTAACAAGACAAGCCCGGTAATCATGAATCGCTTGATGCGACTCTTATCTCGCCAACTCATCGCCACCTACACCCTCCTCATCCTCATTTACACGATCACGCAGCTCTTTACCCGGCTTGAAATGCGGAACGAACTTGCCGTCGAGACTTACAGACTGGCCGGTTTTCGGATTGCGCCCTACCCGCGGCGCACGGTAGTGCAGAGAAAAGCTGCCAAACCCCCGGATCTCGATCCGATCCCCGGTAGCCAGACACTGGGACATTTGCTCAAGCATGGTCTTGATGGCCAACTCCACATCCTTGGATGAGAGCAGCCCTTGATGGGTGACAATTCGTTCGATCAACTCCGACTTCGTCATATTTTTCCCTTCTTTTTCAAGCAGCTAGATCAGCGCTTCAAAGGTTTTAGCACGCCTGCGCGATTTTGAACAGCCTGAGTTTTGCCATCCATCCCAGCCCCCTGAAATGCTTGATTCCTGGATCAGGAAGACCCTGGGCGATCACCCTCTCACCGGCAAATCACCAACAGGGTGCGCGTCAGGAAACCTGCCGGGTTGAACCCAAAAAGCCCTCCCTCCTCCTCCCCTTCCTTGAGATCATCAGACCTTGCTACCACTTGGTAGCCCACCCCCTTGCATTCCTTGGCTGCACGCGTGTAACACTTCTCCCACTTCGAACCTAGCCCCGAACAATCGACCTCAATACCGCTAACCCCACGCACTACGTGAGTTTTGGCGTTGGTGGTACAACCCGCCAATGCCAGCACTGCTACTGCGACAATGAGCTTGTTCATTCACGTCCTTTTGCCAGAAAGCCTATCGGGCGATCATCAACCTCAGGCTAAAGCCTAGCTGCAAATAAGCGTTTGATCCGACTAAACATTCAGACCTTCTCTCGATATTTTTGGTTCACACCCCAAGCAACTACATCCGCAGGTAATCCACCAAACGCCAGGCACAAAAAAGGGCGACCGAAGTCGCCCTTTTTTACAGAAAGTCAGAACTTAGTTCTGCTTTTCCATTTGTGCACGCAGCAGGTCACCCAGAGTGGTGGCCACAGGAGCATCAGTAGCTACTGGCTTGTCGCGCAGGCTCTGGATTGCTTCTTTCTCGTCTTCAACGTCTTTCGACTTGATCGAGAGCTGAATTACACGGCTCTTGCGGTCAACGCTGATGATCTTGGCTTCTACTTCTTCGCCTTCTTTCAGAACGTTGCGCGCGTCTTCAACGCGGTCACGGCTGATTTCGGAGGCTTTCAGAGTCGCTTCGATATCGTCGGCCAGAGTGATGATGGCGCCTTTAGCGTCAACTTCCTTCACGATGCCTTTAACGATGGCGCCTTTGTCGTTCTCTTGAACGTACTCGGAGAACGGATCGCTTTCCAGTTGCTTGATACCCAGGGAGATGCGCTCGCGCTCTGGGTCAACCGACAGGATAACGGTGTCCAGCTCGTCGCCCTTCTTGAAGCGGCGAACGGCTTCTTCGCCCACTTCGTTCCAGGAGATGTCGGACAGGTGAACCAGGCCGTCGATGCCGCCGTCCAGACCAATGAAGATACCGAAATCGGTGATCGACTTGATGGTGCCGGAGATTTTATCGCCCTTGTTGAACTGGCCAGAGAAATCTTCCCATGGGTTAGATTTGCACTGCTTGATGCCCAGGGAGATACGACGACGCTCTTCGTCGATGTCCAGAACCATAACTTCCACTTCGTCGCCGACTTGTACGACTTTCGAAGGGTGGATGTTCTTGTTGGTCCAGTCCATTTCAGAAACGTGTACCAGACCTTCAACGCCTTCTTCCAGCTCAGCGAAGCAGCCGTAGTCGGTCAGGTTGGTTACACGCGCGGTAACGCGAGTGCTTTCTGGGTAACGGGCTTTGATAGCAACCCATGGATCTTCGCCCAGCTGCTTCAGGCCCAGGGAAACACGATTGCGCTCGCGATCGTACTTCAGAACCTTGACATCGATCTCGTCGCCAACGTTGACGATTTCGGAAGGATGCTTGATACGCTTCCAAGCCATGTCGGTAATGTGCAGCAGGCCATCGACGCCACCCAGATCGACGAATGCGCCGTAATCGGTGAGGTTCTTGACGATACCTTTGACTTGTTGGCCTTCCTGCAGGGATTCCAGCAGAGCTTCGCGCTCGGCGGAGTTCTCGGCTTCCAGGACGCTACGACGGGAAACGACAACGTTGTTGCGCTTCTGGTCCAGCTTGATGACCTTGAATTCCAGCTCTTTGCCTTCCAGGTGCGTGGTGTCGCGCACTGGACGGACGTCAACCAGAGAACCTGGCAGGAACGCACGGATGCCGTTAACGTCGACAGTGAAGCCGCCTTTAACCTTACCGTTGATAACGCCCTTGACCACTTCTTCGGCTGCGAAGGCTGCTTCCAGAACAATCCAGCATTCAGCGCGCTTGGCTTTTTCACGGGACAGCTTGGTTTCGCCAAAGCCGTCTTCAACCGAGTCCAGAGCAACGTGAACTTCGTCACCGACGTTGATGTTCAGTTCGCCAGCGTCGTTGTAGAACTGCTCAAGCGGGATGAGTGCTTCAGACTTCAGGCCAGCGTGAACGGTTACCCAGCGAGCCTGGTAATCGATATCAACGATAACACCGGTGATGATGGAGCCTGCCTGAAGGTTCAGGGTTTTTAGGCTTTCTTCAAAGAGTTCCGCAAAGCTTTCGCTCATTTTAATTCCTGTTGATGAGGGCGAAGAATACGCCCATCTCCACACCCCAGACGGTGTGGGTTAGTTTCATTTAAAAGAAGCCACCGCAGGACTATGACTGGTCCCCTGCGACCTTCTTGGTCACCCGGCGATATCGCGAATGGCGATCTCGCTCATGATGCGTTCCAGCACCTGGTCGATGGATAATTCCGTGGAATCCAGCTGTATGGCGTCAGCCGCCGGTTTGAGCGGGGCTACCGCTCGCTGGGTGTCACGCTCATCGCGCGCACGTATCTCATCTAGCAGACTCGACAGACTAACACCCTCGACTTTGCCCTTCAACTGCAAATATCGGCGGCGTGCCCGCTCCTCGGCGCTGGCCGTCAGAAAAATCTTCAGCGGCGCGTCGGGAAATACCACTGTGCCCATGTCGCGACCGTCCGCCACAAGGCCCGGCGCTTCCTGAAAAGCCCGCTGGCGTTGCAGCAGCGCCTCGCGTACAGCCGGCAGCGCAGCCACCTGGGAAGCGCCGGAACCGACGCTTTCGGTGCGAATGACATCGCTGACTTCATCACCTTCCAGAATGATGCGTTGCAACTGACCGTCCGTCGCGGCGATGAACTGCACATCCAGATGAGCGGCGAGTTTCTTCAGCAGCTCTTCATTGGTCAGGTCGACACCGTGGTTATGCGCGGCGAAGGCCAGCAATCGGTACAACGCACCGGAGTCCAGCAGGTTCCAGCCCAGGCGCTTGGCCAGAATCCCGGCTACCGTGCCCTTGCCCGAACCGCTTGGTCCATCGATGGTGATGACCGGTGCAATGTTGTTCACGACTGTGCCTCTTGTGCCACGCGAATACCGACCTGTGCGCACAGCGCCAGGAAGTTCGGGAACGACGTCGCGACGTTGGCGCAATCATGAATACGGATCGGCGCACTGGCGCGCAGCGAAGCAACGCTGAACGCCATGGCGATACGGTGATCACCATGACCGTGCACTTCACCGCCGCCGATCTGGCCGCCGTCGATGATGATGCCATCCGGGGTTGGCTCGCACTTGACGCCCAATGCCAGCAAGCCATCAGCCATGACCTGGATACGATCCGATTCCTTGACCCGCAACTCTTCGGCGCCACGTAACACGGTGCGCCCTTCGGCACAGGCGGCGGCGACGAACAGCACCGGGAACTCGTCGATCGCCAGCGGAACCAGCGCCTCGGGAATCTCGATACCCTTGAGTTTAGCTGCACGTACGCGCAAGTCAGCCACGGGCTCGCCACCCACTTCACGCTGGTTTTCCAGGGTGATGTCGGCGCCCATCAGGCGCAGGATGTCGATCACACCGGTACGGGTCGGGTTGATGCCGACGTGTTCCAGTACCAACTCCGAACCTTCGGCGATCGATGCCGCCACCAGGAAGAACGCCGAGGACGAAATATCACCCGGGACTTCAATGTGGGTCGCTGTCAGCTTGTTGCCAGACTCGACCGATGCGGTTGCGCCATTGACCGCTACCGGGTAGCCGAAGCCGCGCAGCATGCGCTCGGTATGGTCGCGGGTCGGAGCAGGCTCGGTGACCGTGGTCTTGCCTTCGGCATACAGACCGGCCAACAGCAGGCAGGACTTAACCTGGGCACTGGCCATCGGCATGGTGTAGGTCAGGCCCTTGAGTTTATGGCCACCACGAATGGTCATCGGTGGACGACCTTCGGCGGCGGTTTCGATCACTGCGCCCATTTCACGCAGCGGATTGGCCACGCGATTCATCGGGCGCTTGGACAGCGAAGCGTCGCCGGTCAGGGTGCTGTCGAAGTTCTGCGCAGCCAGCAGGCCGGACAGCAGACGCATCGAAGTACCGGAGTTGCCCAGGTAGATCGGGCCCGGTGCCGGCTTCAGGCCATGCAGGCCAACGCCGTGAATGGTCACGCGACCGTGGTGTGGACCTTCGATGACCACGCCCATGTCACGGAACGCCTGCAAGGTCGCCAGGGCATCTTCGCCCTCCAGGAAACCTTCGACTTCGGTGACGCCTTCGGCCAGGGAGCCAAGCATGATCGAACGGTGGGAAATCGATTTGTCGCCTGGTACGCGAATCCGACCGGAAAGGCGGCCACCAGGTTGAGCCAGGAAAATCAGATCGTTGGAATTCATAGCGTCCACATAGGCCCTGCGGGCCAGGATTTTACTGAAATGCTCGCGGGCAACCCGGGCGCGAGTGAAAACGCCCAACAATTGGTGCCCATCCCCTGCATCGACCGCGTCGCGCAAGGCGTCGAGATCGCTGCGAAATGTATCGAGTGTGCGCAGAACAGCTTCACGGTTGGCGAGGAAGATGTCGTGCCACATGACCGGGTCGCTTCCGGCGATTCTTGTGAAATCACGGAAACCGCCCGCAGCGTAACGGAAGATCTCAAGATTTTCATTGCGCTTGGCCAACGAGTCGACCAGGCCGAACGCCAGCAAGTGCGGCAGATGGCTGGTCGCGGCCAGCACTTCGTCGTGACGTTCGACCTGCATGTGCTCGACATCGGCACCCAACTCGCGCCACAAACGGTCGACCAGCGCCAGGGCTGCGGGATCGGTCTGATCCAGCGGCGTCAGGATCACTTTATGACGACGGAACAGTTCGGCATTGGAGGCTTCCACCCCGCTCTGCTCGGAACCGGCAATCGGGTGCCCCGGCACGAAACATGACGGCATCTTGCCAAATGCTTCGGTGGCCGCACGCACCACATTGCCCTTGGCACTGCCGACATCGGTCAGGATCGCCTGCCCCAGATCCATGCCCGCCAGACGCACGAGCAATTTTTCCATGGCCAGGATCGGCACCGCCAGCTGGATGACGTCGGCACCCTGACAAGCAACGCCCAGGTCCTCCTCGCAGCGATCCACCACACCCAACTCGACCGCGAGCTTGCGCGATTGCGGATCGAGATCGACCCCGACCACTTCGCGGCACAGACCGCTTTCACGCAAACCCTTGGCAAACGAACCGCCGATCAATCCGAGGCCGACCACCACCAGGCGACCGATCATAGGTCCGGCAGATTGCAGCGCAGTGACATCAACCACGAGCCAGAACCTTGGTCAGCGCTTCAAGGAAGCGGCTGTTCTCTGCCGGCAGGCCAATGGTGATGCGCAGGTGGTTCGGCATGCCGTAGTTGGCCACCGGGCGCACGATCACGCCTTCACGAAGCAAGCCCTGGAACACCGGGGCCGCGACCTGACCGAGATCGACGCAGATGAAATTGCCCCTGGACGGGATCCAGCTCAGCCCCAGCTCACGGAAACCGGCTTCCAGCTGCCGCATGCCGGACTCGTTCAACTGACGGCTTTGCGCCAGATACTCTTCGTCCTTCAACGCCGCACAGGCCGCGGCCAGGGCCAGGCTGTTGACGTTGAACGGCTGGCGCACACGGTTCAGCACGTCTGCAACCACCGCCGTGGACAAGCCATAACCCACGCGCAGCGCAGCCAGGCCATAGGCCTTGGAGAAGGTACGGGAAACCAGCAGGTTCGGATAAGCCGCCAGGAAGTCCAGGCCATCCGGCAGATCGCTGCCTTCGGCGTATTCGATGTAAGCCTCGTCCAGCACGACCAGCACATGCTCCGGCACATCCTGCAGGAATTCGTCCAGCGCCTCGGCGTCGAACCAGGTCCCGGTCGGGTTGTTCGGGTTGGCGATGAACACCACGCGGGTGTTGGCATCGATCGCCGCCAGCATGGCAGGCAGGTCATGCCCCCAATCCTTGGCTGGAACCACCTTGGCCTGGGCGCCGACCGCCTGAGTGGCAATCGGGTAGACCGCGAACGCATGCTCGCTGAACACGGCGTTCAGGCCCGGCGCCAGATAGGCACGCGCGACCAGCTCCAGGATGTCGTTGGAACCGTTGCCCAGCGTGACTTGGTCGAGTTCGACGCGGCACTGCTCGGCCAGCAGGCTCTTGAGGGCAAAACCGTTGCCGTCCGGATAACGGGTCAGCTCGGCCAACGCATCGCGGATCGCCGCCAGCGCCTTGGGGCCGGCACCCAGCGGGTTTTCGTTGCTCGCCAGTTTGACGATGCTGGCTGGATCGAGGTCCAGCTCACGCGCCAGTTCGTCCACGGGTTTGCCCGGAACATAAGGCGAAAGTTGTTGCACGCCCGGCTGTGCCAGAGCGAGGAAATTGCCACTCATTTGCTACCGCCCCTTAAAGAACTGCTTTCGGGTAGGAACCCAGCACCTTGAGTGCCACTGCTTCCTGACTGATCTTTTCCAGCACACCCTTGACCAGCGGATCGCGGTGGTGGCCGACGAAGTCGATGAAGAACACGTAGGTCCATTTACCGCTGCGCGATGGACGAGTCTCGATTCGCGTCAGGTCGATGCCATTGTCGTGGAACGGCACCAGCAACTCGTGAAGCGCACCCGGCTTGTTGCTCATTGAAACGATGATCGAGGTCTTGTCGTCGCCGGTCGGCGGCACTTCCTGGTTGCCGATCATGAGGAAGCGCGTGGAGTTATCCGGACGGTCCTCGATTTTTTCAGCCAGACGGGTCAAGCCATACAGGCCGGCCGCCATGTCGCCGGCGATCGCCGCCGAGTTCCACTCACCCTTGACCCGCTTGGCCGCTTCGGCGTTGCTGGACACCGCCACGCGCTCGACATTCGGGTAATGGGCGTCCAGCCACTTGCGGCACTGGGCCAGGGACTGGGCGTGGGAGTAGATGCGGCTGATGCTGTCGGTCTTGGTGTTTTCACCGACCAACAGGTGATGGTGAATACGCAGCTCGACTTCGCCGCAGATCACCATGTCGTGTTCAAGGAAGCTGTCGAGGGTGTGGTTGACCGCGCCTTCGGTGGAGTTCTCCACCGGCACCACGCCAAAATTCACCGCCCCCGCCGCCACTTCACGGAACACTTCGTCGATCGCCGCCATCGGCTTGCTGATCACCGCGTGGCCGAAGTGCTTCATGGCCGCCGCCTGGGTGAACGTACCTTCAGGGCCGAGGTAGGCCACTTTCAGCGGCTGCTCGAGCGCCAGGCACGAAGACATGATTTCGCGGAACAACCGCGCCATCTCTTCATTGCCCAGCGGCCCCTGGTTGCGCTCCATGACTCGCTTGAGCACCTGAGCTTCACGCTCAGGACGATAGAACACCGGCACTTCGCCTTCGGCCAGCGAGGCCATCTTTACCCGCGCGACTTCCTGGGCGCAGCGCGCACGCTCACTGATCAGCTCCAGGACCTTTTCGTCCAGGGCATCAATGCGCAGGCGCAGTGCCTTGAGTTCTTGCTCAGACATTAGCCGTGTTCCTTCTCGAACTCTGCCATGTACGAAATCAACGCGTTGACGGCGTTGATGTCGACGGCGTTATAGATGGAGGCGCGCATGCCGCCCACGGAACGGTGCCCCTTGAGGTTCAACAGGCCACGCTCGTCGGCACCGGCCAGGAATGGCTTGTCCAGGCGATCATCAGCCAGGCGGAACGGTACGTTCATCCACGAGCGGTCCGACTTGTTGATCGGGTTGCTGTACAGGCCGCTGGCATCAATGAAGCCGTACAGCGTGCGCTGCTTGACTTCATTGAGCTTGCCGATGGCCTCGACGCCGCCCTGCTCCTTGAGCCACTCGAACACCAGGCCGGACAGGTACCAGGCCAGGGTAGGCGGAGTGTTGTACATCGAGCCGTTATCGGCCGCGACCTTGTAATTGAGCATGGTCGGGCACAGGGAACGGGCCTTGCCCAACAGGTCTTCGCGAACGATGTTGACGACAATGCCACTCGGGCCGATGTTTTTCTGGGCGCCGGCGTAGATCATGCCGAAGCGCGACACATCCACCGGGCGCGACAGGATGTCCGAGGACATGTCGGCGACCAGCGGAACATCGCCTGTTTCCGGGATCCACTGGAACTCCAGACCGCCGATGGTTTCGTTCGGCGCGTAGTGAACGTAGGCCGCGTCTTTCGACAGCGTCCATTCGTTCTGGCCCGGAATGGCGAAATAGTCGTAAGGCTTGGCGGTGCCGGCAACATTGACATTGCCGTAGCGCGACGCTTCTTCGATGGCTTTCTGCGACCAGATACCGGTGTCGATATAGTCGGCCGAGCCGTTTTCCGGCAACAGGTTCAGAGGAATCTGAGCGAATTGCTGGCTCGCGCCACCTTGCAGAAACAGCACTTTATAGTTCGAGGGGATATTCAGCAGATCACGCAGATCCTGCTCGGCCTTGGTGGCAATGGACACGAACTCATCGCTGCGATGGCTCATTTCCATGACCGACAGACCCTTGCCGTGCCAGTCGAGGAGTTCACCCTGGGCGCGCTGCAGGACAGCTTCGGGAAGCGCCGCAGGACCGGCACAGAAGTTATAGGCTCTCTTGCTCACATCCAATCTCGCTCTGATTTGGTGGTATCACGCAGTAAATCTGTAGGAGCTGTCGAGCAGAGCGAGGCTGCGATCTTTTAATGCCAAGTGATAGCAAGAGCCAGATCAAGAGATCGCAGCCTCGCTTCGCTCGACAGCTCCTACATTAAAATCAATTCCACAGTTCCTTGAGGACAAACAACAAGGGGGCGAATTTTCATCCGCCCCCTGCTTACCCGCTTATTCCTGTGGCTCTTCGTCAGCGGCAGCGTCGAGTTGCTGGTCTTCGGCAACGTCGTCGATCACGACTTCACCGACAAACCCTTCACCCTCTTCGCCTTCGAGCTCTTCACCCTCGACTTCCGACGGCTCCTGAACCCGCTCCAGCCCGACCAGTGTTTCGTCGTTGGCCAGTTTGATCAGGGTCACGCCCTGGGTGTTACGACCCAGGCTGGACACTTCGTCGACACGGGTGCGCACCAGGGTGCCCTGGTCGGAAATCAGCATGATTTCCTCGCCGTCGAGCACCTGGACCGCACCGACCAGACGGCCGTTACGTTCGTTGCTGACCATGGCGATAACGCCCTGACCGCCACGCTTGTACTCAGGGAACTCGGTGATCGCCGTGCGCTTGCCATAGCCACGCGCCGAAGCGGTGAGGATCTGGCTGCCTTCTTCCGGGATCAGCATGGAAATCAGCTTCTGGCCTTCCGGCAGACGCATGCCGCGCACACCGCGGGCGGTACGGCCCATGGCGCGAACGTCGGATTCCTTGAAGCGGGTGACCTTGCCGCCGTCGGAGAACAGCATCACTTCACGCTCGCCATCGGTGATGGCCGCGGAAATCAGCACGTCGCCTTCGTCCAGCTCCAGTGCGATCAGGCCGACACTGCGTTGACGACTGAAGGATTCCAGCGGGGTCTTCTTCACGGTGCCGTTGGCGGTAGCCATGAAGATGTAGTGACCTTCGGTGTATTCCTCGACCGGCAGCATGGTGGTGATGTACTCACCGTCATCCAGCGGCAACAGGTTGACCAGCGGACGACCACGGGCAGCGCGGGACGCTTCAGGGATTTCGTAGGTTTTCAGCCAGTACACCTTGCCCTTGCTGGAGAACAGCAGCAACGTGGTGTGGCTGTTGGCAACCAGCAGGTGAGCGATGTAGTCCTCATCCTTGACGCCGGTCGCCGACTTGCCTTTACCGCCACGACGCTGGGCCTGGTACGCAGCCAGCGGCTGGGTCTTGGCGTAGCCACCGTGGGAAATGGTCACGACGCGTTCTTCTTCCGGGATCATGTCACCCAGGGTCAGGTCGAGACGGGCATCGAGGATTTCGGTACGACGCACGTCGCCGTATTCGGCGCGAATCACTTCCAGCTCTTCGCGGATCACTTCCATCAGGCGCGTGGCGCTGTTGAGGATGCGGATCAGCTCGCCGATCTGGTTGAGGATCTCTTGATACTCGGCCAGCAGCTTTTCGTGCTCCAGACCGGTCAGGCGGTGCAGACGCAGTTCCAGAATGGCTTGCGCCTGCTCTGGCGACAGGAAGTACTTGCCATCGCGCAGGCCGTATTGCGGATCGAGGTTTTCCGGACGGCACGAATCGGCGCCGGCACGCTCAACCATTGCCACCACGGCCGAGGACTCCCAAGGGGTGCTGATCAGCGCTTCCTTGGCTTCCGACGGGGTTGGCGAGGCCTTGATCAGGGCGATGACCGGGTCGATGTTCGACAGGGCAACCGCTTGACCTTCAAGGATGTGACCACGTTCGCGTGCTTTACGTAGTTCGAACACGGTACGACGGGTTACCACTTCGCGACGGTGACGGACGAAGGCTTCCAGCAGGTCCTTGAGGTTCAGGATCCGCGGACGGCCGTCGATCAGCGCAACGATGTTGATACCGAACACCGCTTGCAGCTGGGTCTGGGCGTAGAGGTTGTTGAGGATGACCTCAGGCACTTCGCCGCGACGCAACTCGATCACGACGCGCATACCGTCCTTGTCGGACTCGTCGCGCAGTTCGGTGATGCCCTCAAGCTTCTTCTCTTTTACCAGCTCGGCGATCTTCTCGATCAGACGCGCCTTGTTCAGCTGGTAAGGGAGTTCGGTGATGACGATTTGCTGGCGGCCACCGACCTTGTCGATATCTTCGATCATCGAGCGGGCGCGCATGTAAATGCGACCGCGACCGGTGCGGTAGGCTTCAATGATGCCGGCGCGACCGTTGATGATCGCGGCGGTCGGGAAGTCCGGACCGGGGATATATTGCATCAGCTCGTCGACAGTCAGTTCCGGATTGTCGATGAGCGCCAGGCAACCGTCGATGACTTCACCGAGGTTGTGCGGCGGAATGTTGGTCGCCATGCCCACGGCGATACCGCTGGAGCCGTTGACCAGCAGGTTGGGAATACGGGTCGGCATGACCGCCGGGATCATTTCGGTGCCGTCGTAGTTCGGCACCCAGTCCACGGTTTCTTTATGCAAGTCAGCCAGCAGCTCGTGCGCCAGCTTGGTCATGCGCACTTCGGTGTATCGCATGGCCGCGGCGTTGTCGCCGTCCACCGAACCGAAGTTGCCCTGGCCGTCTACCAGCAGGTAGCGCAGGGAGAATGGCTGCGCCATCCGAACGATGGTGTCGTACACCGCGGTATCACCGTGCGGGTGATACTTACCGATCACGTCACCGACAACACGGGCAGATTTCTTGTACGGCTTGTTGAAGTCGTTGCCCAGCTCGCTCATCGCGAACAGCACGCGCCGGTGCACGGGCTTCAAGCCATCGCGCGCATCCGGCAGTGCCCGCCCGACAATTACGCTCATCGCGTAGTCGAGGTAGGACTGCTTCAGCTCGTCTTCGATATTGACCGGGAGGATTTCTTTGGCCAGTTCGCCCATGAGAAGCCTGATTCCTTTTTCTGGTGAAACTTCGTCAGGACCAACGAAGCTCGCCGCTGCAGGCTCAGTGCCATGCATTGGCTTACAACAAATCAACGAGTTATGCCATGGATCTGCGCAGTACGGGTCGCCACTTCGGGCAACCCTGGAAACCGCCGGATGTTATCACAAGAGCCGCCACGCACCTATCCCCCAGACGCGCATGGAGAGTAGTTAGTTGACCGGTGACAGGCTTGAGGGGGACGAGAGAGGCTTAGAGCTGCGATCAACCGGCATTCAACCGTATTTTTCACTTGTAAACACCGACCTGTAGGAGCCGCCGAAGGCTGCGATCTTTTCAGGACCGCTACCGACTTATGCCGGGAAGATCAAAAGATCGCAACCTTCGGCAGCTCCTACAGGGATTTCGTGCAACCTTAATGATTTAATGCAGACGCTTACGGCACATCAATTGCGCCATTTTCGCCGTATCCGGGCGTTCGACGATGCCTTTTTCGGTGACGATCGCATCAATCAGGTCCGCCGGCGTCACGTCGAACACCGGGTTAAAGGCATGGACATCAGCGCCGACTCGCTTGCCACCGACCTCCAGCAACTCGCGACCATCACGCTCCTCAATCGGAATGTCATCGCCACTGGCCAGGTTCATGTCGATGGTCGAACTCGGCGCCACCACCATGAAGCGAACGCCATGGTGCATGGCGTTGACCGCCAGCTGATAGGTGCCAATCTTGTTGGCCACGTCGCCATTGGCGGTGATCCGGTCAGCGCCGACAATGACCCAGGTAGGGCCTTTGGTCTTCATGATATGCGCCGCGGCGGAATCGACATTGAGGGTCACGGGAATGCCTTCATTGGCCAGCTCCCACGCGGTCAGCCGCGAGCCTTGCAGCCATGGGCGGGTTTCGTCGACATAGACCTGCTCGACCATGCCCTCGATGAAAGCGCCACGAATCACCCCCAGCGCCGTGCCAAAGCCGCCCGTGGCCAGCGCGCCGGTGTTGCAATGGGTCAGGATCGCCTGGGCGTTGCCTTGATGCTTGCGGATCAGGTCGACACCCAGTTGCGCCATGGTCAGGTTGGCTTCGCGATCACTTTCATGAATGGCGATAGCCTCGGCCTCCAGCACCGCCAGCGGATCGGCATTGTCCTTCAGGCGATCAAGCCGGTCGTGCATGCGGCCCAGCGCCCAGAACAGGTTGACGGCTGTAGGACGGGAATCGGCCAACAGCATGAAATCCTCTTCCAGCGCCGCGTACCAGTCGCCACCTTCGGCAATCCGGGCCCGGGCCGCGAGCACGATGCCATAAGCGGCGCTAATGCCGATGGCCGGCGCGCCACGCACCACCATCGAGCGGATTGCCTCGGCCACACCCGCTGCACTGGTGTAGGCAATCCAGGTTTCCTCGAACGGCAAAATACGCTGATCCAACAGATGAAGAGCACCATCACGCCAATCGATGGCCTTTACCTTTTCCGCAGCCAACAGTCGATCGCGCATCCCTCACCCCGCACTCATGAACAAAAGCCGCCGATTATAGCGATCCCCCCGCGAAGACGCTCGGGTATACTTCGCCATCCTATACAAAAGCACTGGAACCGACCCTCGATGCCGAACACTGCCGCTGCGCTCGACCTGTTATTGCTGCCGACCTGGCTGGTACCCGTCGAACCCGCTGGTGTTGTCCTCAAGGAACATGGCGTGGGCATCCGTGATGGACGCATCGTGTTTATCGGCCCACGTTCCGCTGCGCTGAAGCTTAACGCAATCGAAACCCGCGAATTGCCCGACATGCTCCTCAGCCCCGGCCTGATCAACGCTCACGGGCATGCAGCGATGACGCTGTTCCGTGGCCTAGCCGATGATCTGCCATTGATGACCTGGCTTGAAAACCACATCTGGCCCGCCGAAGCCAAGTGGGTCGACGAGGACTTCGTGCGCGACGGCACCGATCTGGCCATCGCCGAGCAAATCAAAGGTGGCATCACCTGTTTCTCTGACATGTACTTCTTCCCGAAGGTTGCCAGCGAGCGCGTGCACAACAGCGGCATTCGCGCGCAGATCGCGATTCCGATCCTCGACTTCCCCATTCCGGGCGCCGCTACGGCGGACGAAGCCATTCGTCAGGGCGTTGAACTGTTTGGCGACCTCAAGCACCACGAGCGCATCAAAGTCACCTTCGGCCCCCATGCACCCTACACCGTGGGCGACGAAAACCTGGAAAAAATCCGGGTGATCGCCGAAGAACTGGACGCCTCGATTCACATGCACGTACATGAAACAGCATTCGAAGTGCAGCAATCGGTCGAGCAGCGCGGTGAACGACCACTCGCCCGACTGGCGCGCCTGGGCTTGCTGGGGCCGCGCTTCCAGGCGGTTCACATGACCCAGATCAGCGAAGAAGACCTGGCGCTGCTGGTAGAAAGCAACAGCAATGTGATTCATTGCCCGGAATCGAACCTGAAGCTGGCCAGCGGGTTCTGCCCGGTCGAGCGTCTGTGGCAGGCCGGGGTCAATGTCGCGGTCGGCACGGATGGCGCGGCCAGCAACAACGACCTGGACCTGCTCGGCGAAACCCGCACCGCGGCCTTGCTGGCCAAGGCTGTCGCCGGCTCGGCCACCGCGCTGGATGCCCATCGTGCCTTGCGCATGGCCACCCTCAACGGGGCCCGGGCACTGGGTATCGAGGCCGAAACCGGCTCGCTGGAAATCGGCAAGGCGGCGGACATGGTGGCATTCGATCTCTCGGGCCTGGCCCAGCAGCCAGTCTACGACCCGGTTTCGCAACTTATATACGCCACCGGCCGGGACTGCGTGAAACACCTTTGGGTTGCCGGCAAACAGTTGCTCGACGACCGTCGCCTGACACGCCTGGATGAACAACAGCTAAGCACTGTCGCGAAGGCCTGGGGCCAGCGCATCAGCGGCCGCACCGAATCGTAAGCACCCTGGAGCACAACCCGGGGCAACAGGATTTTTCAAGTTTTAGAGGACTAGACCATGAGCAACGTCGACTACGCCGAAATCGCCAAATTCGAAGCCCTGGCCCATCGCTGGTGGGACCGCGAAAGCGAATTCAAACCGCTGCACGACATCAACCCGCTGCGGGTCAACTGGATTGACGAGCGGGTCAACCTGGCCGGCAAGAAGGTCCTCGACGTCGGTTGCGGCGGCGGCATCCTCAGCGAAGCCATGGCTCAGCGCGGCGCGACCGTGATGGGCATCGACATGGGCGAAGCGCCGCTGGCGGTTGCCCAACTGCATCAGCTGGAGTCGGGCGTGAGCGTCGAATACCGGCAGATCACCGCCGAAGCCCTGGCCGAGGAAATGCCCGAGCAGTTCGACGTGGTCACCTGTCTGGAAATGCTTGAGCACGTACCAGACCCATCGTCGGTCATCCGTGCCTGCTTCCGCATGGTCAAGCCCGGCGGCCAGGTGTTCTTCTCGACCATCAACCGCAACCCGAAGGCGTACCTGTTCGCCATCGTCGGCGCTGAATACATCATGAAGCTGCTGCCGCGCGGCACCCACGACTTCAAGAAATTCATCCGTCCTTCCGAACTTGGCGCCTGGAGCCGCATGGCCGGCCTGACCGTCAAGGACATCATCGGCCTGACCTACAACCCGCTGACCAAGCACTACAAACTGGCGGCCGACGTGGACGTCAACTACATGATCCAGACCCTGCGCGAGGAATAAGCCGATGCCAATCAGAGCAGTTCTTTTCGACATGGACGGCACCCTGCTCGACACCGCGCCAGACTTCATTGCGATCTGCCAGGCGATGCGTGCCGACCGTGGCTTGCCACCGATGAACGACAAGCACATTCGCGACGAGATTTCCGGCGGAGCCAAGGCGATGGTCGCGGTGACCTTCGCCATGGACCCGGAATCGCCGGGGTTCGAGGAACTGCGCCTGGAGTTCCTGGAGCGCTACCTCGTCGGTTGTGCCGTCCACAGCAAGCTGTTCGACGGCATGGGCGAGCTGCTGGCGGACATCGAGAAGGCCAACCTGATCTGGGGCGTGGTCACCAACAAGCCGCTGCGCTTCGCCGAGCCGATCATGCAACAGCTGGGTCTGGCTGAACGCTCGGCGCTGCTTATCTGCCCGGATCATGTGAAGAACAGCAAACCGGACCCGGAACCGCTGATCCTGGCCTGCAAGATGCTCGACCTGGACCCGGCCAGCGTGCTGTTCGTCGGCGATGACCTGCGCGACATCGAGTCGGGCCGTGATGCTGGCACCAAGACTGCGGCCGTGACCTTCGGCTATATCCACCCGGATGATAATCCGCGGCATTGGGGTGCTGACGTGGTGGTCGATCATCCACTGGAGTTGCGCAAGGTGCTTGATAGCGCGCTTTGCAGCTGCTGATTAAAGTCAAGAGATCGCAGCCTGCGGCAGCTCCTACAGGGGACCGCGATCGACGTAGGAGCTGCCGCAGGCTGCGATCTTTTCCAGCTTTGTAATGGATTGAGGTTTTTTTATGTTTGATTATTCCGCCCGCCCCGAACTGCTCAAGGATCGGGTCATTCTGGTCACCGGCGCAGGGCGCGGCATCGGCGCAGCAGCGGCAAAAACCTATGCGGCCCACGGCGCAACCGTGCTGCTGCTGGGCAAGACCGAAGCCAACCTGACCCAGGTCTACGACGAAATCGAAGCCGCCGGCCATCCACAACCGGCGGTGATCCCGTTCAACCTCGAAACCGCCCTGCCCCATCAATACGATGAGCTGGCAGCGATGATCGAAAGCGAATTCGGGCATCTCGACGGCCTGCTGCACAATGCTTCGATCATCGGCCCGCGCACGCCGGTCGAGCAGCTTTCCGGCGAAAACTTCATGCGGGTCATGCAAGTCAACGTCAATGCCATGTTCATGCTCACCAGCACACTGCTGCCGCTGCTCAAGCTGTCGCAGGATGCCTCGGTGGTGTTCACCTCCAGCAGCGTCGGCCGCAAAGGACGTGCGTACTGGGGCGCTTACGGTGTCTCCAAGTTCGCCACTGAAGGCCTGATGCAAACACTGGCTGACGAAGTCGATACCGTGGCCCCTGTACGTTCCAACAGCATCAACCCGGGCGCCACCCGCACCAGCATGCGCGCCCAGGCCTACCCGGGTGAAAACCCACTGAACAACCCGACGCCGGAGGAGATCATGCCGGTCTACCTCTACCTGATGGGCCCGGACAGCACCGGCATCAATGGCCAGGCGTTCAACGCCCAGTAACGACCGTACGTCGCTTTCTGGTGCCGCGCCAGCTTCCTGTCGCGGCACTCGAAGGCTCTCGGATTAGAGCCAGGCACCTGTCAAACAAACGTCACACGCTGTGCCGCACAGGTAGAAGACGAACAACAACCTATTGATTCACAACAGATTTTATTCGGATGAACCGAATGGCACGACTTTCGCTCTAAGTTTGCTCAGACACGTAACGTGAAAGCAAACGGGGGTGAAGCTTGAGCGCAGAGATTACTCATCTTCTACAAAGCGGATTAAACTTGTACGAAATGTCCTACGGGACTGACGGACCAGTACGACGCGCAGCCCTAAGCCGCTCTCACCCTGCTTGTAAGACAGCCTTACTGCTTAGGGGCGCACGCCTTATGAAACCACCTTCCCAGACCAACGCAATTGACTTCGATAGCGCCAAATTGCAACGCCTGGGCTTTGGTCAGCAGCCGCCCCTTCTGGAAAGACCTGTCAGTCTTGCGCAATTGCGCCAGCAGTTGAGCCTGCAGTTGCAAACCAGTCTGGAGCCGCAACGCATTCTTGGGACTTTCTATCGCGAGATTCAGCGATTGGTACCGTTGGACGCCTTGTGCTACCTGCACAAGAGCAGTGACCTGCGCCTGGAGTTCGGCCAGCGCGGCCACCACTCCATCAGCTACAGCCTCAGCCACAAAGGCGAACACCTGGGTGAGCTGATCTTCCGTCGCAATCAGCGTTTCAGCGAACTGGAACAGGGCCATCTCGAATCACTGCTGGCCGCGCTGCTTTTCCCGATGCGCAACGCGCTGCTGTACCGCACCGCCACCCAAAGTGCACTGCGCGACCCACTGACGGGCGCCGGTAACCGCATCGCCATGGACCAGACGCTGCAAAGGGAAATCGAACTGTCCCGGCGCCATCTGCAACCATTGTCGGTGCTGATGCTGGACATTGATCATTTCAAGCTGGTCAATGACACCCACGGCCACAGCACTGGCGATGACGTGCTCAAGGCGGTCGCTGCCTCGATCAAAAACCAGCTGCGCAACGTGGACATGGTGTTCCGCTATGGCGGCGAGGAATTCCTGATCCTGCTGTCGAATACCTGTCGCGAGGCCGCGGCCATGGTCGGTGAGCGGCTGCGGTTTGCAGTGCAGTCTGAAGAGTACCTGGCCAATGGTCACAGGATCCTGCTGACGGTCAGCCTCGGCTGTTCGACCCTGTTGCCCGGCGAGTCTGCCGAAAGCCTGTTGCGACGGGCAGATAGCGCGCTGTATGTGGCCAAGCGCGAAGGTCGTAACCGGCTGGAGATGGCGGGCTGATTGTTCAGCCACGACACAAACCAATGTGGGAGCGGCGGTCGCACCGCCGCTCCCACAGTTTTATTGCGTAATAGCTGGATCAGCTTTCGGCCAGCGCCATCCGCTCACGCACGACCGGTGCCCGCTCTGCATGTTCGATTTGCATGCAACGTTCGAGGAACAGGTACATATAGTCGTAGCTCTTGCAAACAGCCTGGCGTAACTCCACCTGCAGGGATTTGCTCGGGTTGCTGCCGGCCAATGTGCAGATGATCTCCAGGGCTTCCCATGGATGGGCATCGTCGTACTGGGCATGCATCTTCAGCCACTTCATCGCCCGCTTGCGATCTTCCTCGGGGAACGAGGCGGCGTAGATACCGTTGGAACACACGACCGCCGACCATTCCCCGGTCGCCCCTTCGATGGCGTAGTTGGTGGCGGCAATCGCGACGATCAGCGAGTCGGCGGAACTGGTGTGCCAGCACCAATGGCTAAGGGCGTGAAGCTCGGGGGGAACCTGCTGGGCCTGCAACTCTTCCAGGCTGACACCGTGCGCGCGACTCCAGTGCACCCAGTAATCGGCGTGGTTCAGTTCGACGCGGATGTTGCGCATCAGCCAGCGACGGGCCATGTCTTCGCCGGGATGACGGGCAAAGCGGGTCTTGGTCAGGTTTTGTGCCATATACAACGCGAACTGTTCGACCACCGGCCAGCCTCCGATCAGGTACTGGCGCATGGTCTTCGCACTGAGTTTGTTGTCTCGCATGCGTTGGTACAGTTCGTGTTCGACAACCCGGCGCTTGCTCTCGCTGCAATCCTGGATCAGGCGCTGGGCCCAGGCAGGGTAACTTGCAGCTTCCATGAGCGGTCCGGTTCGGTTGAATGTATCGATCACTGTCGAGCTCCTTTTGATTGTGATTGTAAGACCGGCAGGAGTTTCAACGGAACGTGCCTGGCGCCTTGAACAGCAGCGGCTGAGGCCTGGCAGGGCGACTCAACAAGCTGTCGCAGGTAAACAACTGCGGGCGTTCAATCACATACCCTTGAGCGTAATCTACCCCGATCTCCAGCAATGCCTGCTCGATCTGGGGCGTTTCGACAAACTCGGCAATCGTACGCTTACCCATCACATGGCCAATGTGATTGATCACTTCGACCATGGCGCGGTTAATCGGGTCGTCCAGCATATCCTTTACGAAACTCCCGTCGATCTTCAGGAAGTCTACAGGCAAATGTTTCAGGTACGCGAACGAGGACATTCCGGCACAAAAATCGTCCAGGGAAAAATGGCAGCCTAAGCCTTTGAGTTCATTAATGAATCGAATGGCGCTGCCAAGATTTGAAATAGCACTGGTTTCAGTAATTTCAAAACAAATCATTTCAGGCGGAATCGAATACGTCACAAACTGTTCGCGCAAGAAGTCCAGGAAGGCCTCATCCCCGATCGTCGTGCCTGACAGATTTATCGCACACATGGCCAGCGGCCCGGGGCCTTGCTCGGCCCGGCATTGGGCAATGATCTTGAACACGTTCTGCACCACCCAACGATCCAGCGAGCTCATCAGGCCATAACGCTCGGCAGCCGGAATGAAGCTGTCAGGCAAGATCATCCGCCCGGCTTCATCATGCAATCGCAGTAGAATTTCAATGTGCCCGCTACCCTGCTCGACATGGCCCAAGGGGGCAATTTCCTGGGCGTACAGACAGAAGCGGTCTTCCTCCAGCGCCATGTGCAAACGCTGCACCCAGGCCATTTCACCGAAGCGCAGGGACAACTCCGAGTCATCCGGATGATAGACCTGGACCCGGTTGCGCCCCTTTTCCTTGGCCATGTAGCACGCCATATCGGCAGCACGCAGCGAGGCTTCGAGCGTCGTCGGATTCTGCGCGACATGGACCAGCCCGATACTGACCGTGGTCACGAAAGGCCGGCCCTTCCAGACAAAATGCAGGTTCTGCACAGTCTGGCGCAGGCTTTCGGCAATTTTCTCCGCCGCTTCCGGTGCGCAGTTTTCCAGCAGGATGCCAAACTCGTCGCCGCCAAGGCGCGCCAGGGTATCGCCTTCGCGCAGCCCGGATTGCAACAGCGCGCAGATGTGCCGCAACAGTTCGTCGCCCGCCGCGTGGCCACAGGTATCGTTGACCAGCTTGAACTGGTCCAGATCGAGGAACATCAGGGCATGGCGACCCGCGTATCGGGTCAGGTTGTGCAGCGCCTGCTCCAGGCGATATTCGAACTCCCGACGGTTGGCAAGACCGGTCAAGGCGTCATGGGTCGCCTGCCACGACAGATTGGCGATGTATTGCCGCTCCTGGGTCATATCATGCAGCACCAGCACCGTCCCGCTGACTTTGCCGGCATTGCGGATCGGCGCGCCCACCAGCGTGACGGACACCGTGCTGCCGTCCAGGCGTTGAATCAGTTTGGAGTGTTCACTGCCACCACTGAGTTGGCCGCTCAGAATATGCTCGATCAGGGTAAAGCCATCGGTCTGGGCATTTTCGTCCAACAGGTTGAACAGCGCCGCCAGGGGCAACCCCGTCGCCTGCTCGGCCTTCCAGTGGGTCAACGCCTCGGCCGCCGGGTTCATGTAGGCGATCGCACCGGAAACATCCGTGGTGATCACTCCGTCGCCTATCGATTGCAAGGTGATCTGCGCCCGTTCTTTCTCCACCTGCAGCGCATCGGCAAAGGCATGGCGCTGCTTGAGCAGCTTATGGGTGCGCATCAAGGCCAATGCAATCAAGCCCAGGGCTGTGGCGAGGTTGGTCACCAGCAACAGTCGCAGGATCATCCGCGAGCCTTCGCCCAAGGCATCGCTGAAGGCCTTCGCCGCCGGTGTCACACTTTCATTGATGACGAATATCTGATCCTTCCAGCGCTTGATATCGGCATCGGTGGCCTGCCTGGTGGTGATGCGCTGATGCATCTCCCGCGCAATGGCATCGAGCTGCACCAGATACCCGTCGCCCACCCTCCAAAGGTCGATGGCTTTCTCGTGGTAACTGAAGTGCCGGAAATTCAGGTACAGCCAGATCACACTGGAGATGTCATCCGGATGGTTGCCGCCCTTGAGGATCGCCACACGTGCCGCCTCGATGTTCGGCGGCCGATGATCGAGCGCCACGCGTAATTCATGCCCGCCCTGAGGCACGGAAATGGCGTTCTGGTATTTATGAAAAATCGCTTCGTCGCCGCTGTCGGCATAGAGGTTGAGATAATAAATGGCGTCTTTCTGGCCTTTGGACCAGAGGCTTTCGCCGGCAACATAGCCGCGGACCGCCGACAGCACATAAAGGCTAACGCCGCCCAGCAAGGCTTGAAACACCACAACGGCGATAAATGGCCAGACGATGCCCAACAACCGTGGCGTTCCGAGAGTCCGCGTTTGATTCATGTGGTCCCTTGCATTAGCACTGCCTGCTCGTCTTCCGGACGAAATCGCTTTAGCTAGACTAGGGGGCGATATCGCTTCCGGCAAGCCAGACACGGTACAACATGCACTACATATGTACCGCATCCGTAGTGAACAAAACTTTGAAACTGGCGGCTCTCATCCATTCAAGAGCCGCCTTCTCATGCAAACTGCAACTGCTGCGCCCACCCCGGTTCAACGGCATGCCGGCCATCAGGCCGAGTACGGGGTAATACTGACCGCGTTACGAGCCGTAAAGGCGAAAGCCTCGGACCTGCGTGGATACTACCTGTCACCCATGGCAGATTCGCCCCTGACCCTTGAGTACGAACGCGCGAAAACGCTTCTCCTCGCATTGTTCGAAGGGGCCGGTGACAACGCCTTGTCTAAACACCTTCGATCACTTAAAGGACTGCTGACGGAAGTCTACGGTATCGCCGATCAGTGTGTGTTCTCGACGACCCACAAGGATGGCACCGTCGCTACACACATAATCAAGGATGTAACAAGCTCCACCAGCGAGATTCGAGCCTTTCAACGAGCGCTTGTGGACATAGGTGGACACATTCGCACCGACAGGGTGTTACCCCTGTCGCAGGTCCTGAAGTATTACGGCCTCGCATTGCCAACTGCTCAAAACACGAACTCCCTGACCCGACTGATTGAAGAGGTGGAGGAAAAATGCGCCATTCACCGATTGAACCTTGAGCAGGGGCTGCAAATCAGTGAACTGATAGAACCGCATGATCACACTGCGATTTACGACGTCATCAGCGAAGTTCTCACAGATGACGCCGGTTCCGTCATCGACGCCCTGGCCGGCGCGATCACGCCCCCCATGACACCACAGCAACTGGCCACCCAGCCCACCGCCTGCCTTGAGCGCTTGCTCGACACTCCAAAGGCACGCGACCTGGCCAAACGCCTGCTGGAAACCCTCAACTGGTACGGCAGCAAATCCGACGAAGAAACGGCACCGGAGATCGGCGCAAAACTGCTGCTGGAAGCGTTGCGACTGTGGTACGAACTGTCGCACACCGATCCGTCTCAGAGCATTGCCGGCTATCAACTGCAACAACGCGCCAACCACGGCAAAAGCTACGCGGATATCCTCAAGAACTTCCGGCAACACCTGGAGGATTCACTTCGCACGACAACGCCGACCGAAACAGCGCTGCTGGGAAGGCTCTGCCAAGCCAGTTTTCCAGTTGAATTTCAGGTGCGCGACATTCCTCACGACTTGCCCTATGCCACTTCAATCGTCTGGGTCAATTTCGTTCACGGCGCCCATCTCGCTCATGCACTGGACCCAACCCTGCTGCAACGACTGACCTTCCAGCAAATCACCGATCTGCCGTTGAAGAAAAGCGAGGGCGCCAGCGACGCCCTGCTCCAGTTGATCGCCCTGACGCGAGTTCCAGCGGCGTTGACCTGGGCGCAGGCGACCGGGGCAGTGGAACCGAGCGCGCAAATTGGCAATATTCAGGAAAGCAGACTGAATGCCTTGCAAGCGCTGGAAGACCACAAGGCGCAGTTGAACGAGGCAATTGTCCAACTCGATGTCGCGCCCCCAAAACGCCTGAAACTGGCGGAACAAGAACTGAAATCGGCATTGGCCAGCGACCTTGCCCAAGACCCCATGAGAATCCGCGTGATGCGCAACCTGTATCGGGCGGGCATTCGCGTTGAGCGCAACATCATAGACACCCTCGACTTACCGCAGAAAACCTGGCCGCTGCTGGAGGTATACGCGTCGGGCGGCTTGAGCCCCGATCGCAAGTGGTACATCAGTAGCAACGGCAAGAACTCGAGTTTTTGGATCAGGCTGTCCCCTGATCGCAAGTTTGAATGGGGGTTGGCAAACCCTGACGAATCTCCTTCCCCGATCTTGCTGCTTCCACGCAACCGCACCCTGACTGATATCGACGCTCTGTTCGACGAGCAATTCAAAAGTTACCTCGCCAAATCAAAAATAGCCTACGAAGGCCTGATCAAAAGCCTGTTGGTCTCACTGCCGTGGGACGATCGCAAGGCGCTGGAGCATGGAGACGTCAGGGTGCTCAGCCTCCGGGACGAAACCGGACTCAAGGTCGAGGAAGAAACCGCAGCACACACGCTGCCGCTCAGGTCACGCATGGGGTTTGTACTGCAAGCCACTTACGGGAACGCCGTGCGCTTCTACGAATGCCTGCCTCGTGCCGGCGTCATACGACCGCGCACCGATGTGACAACTGCCCAGGTCGGTGGCGTCCGTGCCAATTATTATTACGTCGACCACCTTGTCGAGGAGGACTATGCCTTCTATATCGCCAATCGCACACACCGCCTGCCATTCGATCGGGATGCCCATACAACCGGCACACCTCCGAAACCAGGAGCCACCTGTAACGCGATTCTTGACCCACTCGGCGACGCCCTCCCCCCGACTCTAACGCCGTCGGCACATCACGACAGTTCTCCCAATCTCACACTGACATCTGCCCGTACGCGGCAAATCGCGTCCTTTATCGCAACCCACCTTTTTTATGCTGATGAACAGGAGCTCCGTCGCGAAGCCTTGGGAGTCACGCAGTTCGAACGCGACCGCGACAAAAAACACTGGCTTCACAACCTCAAGGGATTCGTACCATTCTGGGGTAGCATCGAAGACCTTCAATCGGACAAATTCGGTGATCGCGTTCTCGGCGCAATCGGCCTGGTGCTCGACATCGTGTCATTTGCAGTTCCCTTGGGTAAGTTCGCCGCAGGAAGCATCAGGCTGGCCGTGCGAACCGGCGGATTGGGGATTCGCTCGACGCTGCCGCGAATGGTGCGGTTGTCCGGCAAACTGTTGACTTCGAGCTTGAAGAACCTCAATCCCCTGGACGGCTCAGTGGATCTGCTGCGGCTCGCTGGCAGGGGCGTAAAAGGCACCGGACGTGCAGTCGTCTATCTGGAAAAACGGGCGATGTTCCAATTGAAAAAACTCGCCGGCAAGGCCGATAGCTATGACTTTGTCAGCAGCCTGCCCCAGGCGACCGAACCGGGACGCTGGAAACCGCTGGTGGATACCGACCGACTGGGCATTGTCAAAGGCATCGAAGATGTTCCGGTGCGAAAGATCGACGGCCACCATTACTTGCTTGACCCGCTGTCCACCCGCCCCTATGGCCCCCGGCTCACGCCGCAGCACCACGAACTGTCACTCGGTCGCTCAAGCTATGACAGCGTGAAAAAAACCGACGACCTGGTCTTCGTCGAGCTCCCGGAACAGGCGCACGCCCGCTACCAGTTCGACATCGATGGGCGCACAACCGTCTTCATCGACGACGTCCCCTACCGCCTGGATGGCGAAGAACTGCGCCGCATCGAGATGATCGATGACAGCAGCCTCTGGTCACGGATACCGTGCCGACCAAGCCGCGCACCGGACAGTCCCGGCGATTGTCGTGCGAGCTATGTGAGTGGCGAACCGTCACCCACACCGCCGATTGGCACGATCGACAAATCCAAGGGTTATGCACCCTGGTTTGGCGACCGGATATCCGACGCCGCGGCATTGCCAGGTCATGAAGGTTCGTTTTTGGCGGTCGATGCCAAGCTCTATCGAATCGTGGACGACAGACCGACATTGTTTACCGGAAACCTGGCCCGTTTGGGCATCCCGGGCGGCAGGCTGGTGCCAAGGCAGCAGACCCAGGCCACGCTGCAGTTTCGCAAAGGCATTTTTGCACGCATCAAAGTTGACGGGACGTATGACGGGCTCAACGATTCGCAACGGGTCGGCGCGGTTCTCGTGCCTGCTGTCGATGAGTCTGCCGATTATGCGTTTTTCCGGGTCAATACCCTGGATTTCTACATGACGACGATTCCCAAAGGCCAGAAACCGCCTGTTACGCTGACTTTCAAGCGCCTGCAACCCGCCGAGATGGCCGAAGGAACGCTCGGGGCTGAGTTGTTGACCGTGTACGAAGGCGGGTTGATGGCCAACAACAACGCGCGCATCCACAAGCTCGAAGACATCGAACGCGCCATGACCACCATGGAAACCATCGCCATCCCCCTCGGCACCACCTCGAATCCACCCGCGAACATGAAGTGGCTGAACGTGGACACCAGCCCCGGAGAGGCCTTGATGTACGATCACCGGACCCGAATGATTGTCGCGCAGCGGCCGGAAGGCGCTGCATCGTGGACTCGCAGCAAAGAGGCTTCCCAGGCGTTGCGGCAAAAAACGGCAGAAGTATTCGATACCCTGTTCCTGTCGCCGACCATCAACCCCAGGAATGCGGATGCTGCATTGCGAATCGACAGCGCGATGCAGAAACTGCAAAACCTGTTGCCCAGATACGAACGCCCGTTTAATGCCAGGAACATTGCCTATGCCGACGTTACTACCGCGAACGGTAAACGCGAGGTCTATGTCAGCGTGTCGGGCGCCCGGGGCTCCACCACCCGACTACCATTGTTCCGTCATCTGGGTGCCAACCATGTACGGATCGGTGATACGACCTACATCAACATTGATTACAGTCTGACGTTTCCCAAGACGTCGCTGGACGTGACAACCGAAGGCAACCTGCTGGCCGTGCCTTTGACGATCAAGAACATCGGCAAATACCATCCGTCAATGGCCGCCCGCCCGACGTCACTGGACAGCGAAAGCAAGCTGATCCGCGTGCTTCGCGAGAAGTACCCCGACTCCGAAGAGCTGCGCTCCGTGGACATCGCCACGACCATGCGCCCTTGCGAGTCATGTTCCATGGTGATGAAAGAGTTCGGCCATGACGGCGGGGCAGACGCGTTGAAAGTGTTGTGGTCCTGAATTACAACCGCTGCAAATGCCCATACAGCTTGGCGTACAGCCCACCCTCGGCGATCAGTTGCTGGTGGTCGCCGTCTTCGGCAACTTGCCCGCCGTCGAACACCAGCACACGGTCAGCCTGTTTTACCGCCGAAAGACGATGGGCGATGATCAACGTGGTGCGGTTGCTCAGGAAACGCGCCAGTGCCTGGTGCAGATTGTATTCGGTGGCGGCGTCCAGCGCGGAGGTGGCTTCGTCGAGGATCACCACCTTGGGTTCGGCCAGTACCATCCGGGCGATGGCCAGGCGTTGACGTTGCCCGCCGGACAACCGCACCCCGGAACGCCCGACGATACTGTCCAGGCCATTGGGCAAATCCCGGACGGTGCCGTGCAATTGGGCGATTTCCAGTGCCTGCCAGCAGGCCTCGTCACTGCGTTCGCGACCCATGGTCAGGTTGGCCCGGATGGTGTCGTTGAACAGCGCTGGATGTTGCAGGACCACGGCAACATTTTCCCGCACCGTTTCCAGGCCGATCTCCTGCTGGGTCGAACCGCCGAAACGAATCGTTCCGGCCAACGGCGTGTACAAGCCCAGCAGCAGTTGCACCAGCGTGCTCTTGCCACCGCCACTGGCGCCGACGATCGCGACCTTTTCGCCGGGGGCGATAGACAGATTCATCTGGTTCAGGACCAGTTCATCACCGTAACCGAAGCTCAACCCTTGTACTTCAAGCCCGACCGTCTCGCGACCGGCGAAAGGGTCGACGCCGCCCGGGTATTCGGGCTCATCGGCCCGGGACAGCAGTTCGTTGATCCGCGACAGCGCACCGCCGGCAGCGTAGTAGGCATATTGCAGGTTCAGCAGTTGCTCAACCGGACCGATCATGAACCACAGGTAGCTGAACACCGCGAGCATCTGGCCGATTGAAAGGTCGGAAAACAGCACGGTGAGCATCGCCGCAGCCCGGAAAATATCGATGCCGAACTGGAACAGCAAACCGCTGGCACGGTTCGACGCATCGGTTTTCCATTGCGAATTCACCGCATAGTCACGCACGTCCCGGGCGCGTTGCCCCAGGCGACCGAGGAAAAACCCCTGGCGGTTGCCGGCGCGAACTTCCTGGATGGCATCCAGGGTTTCGGTCAGTGCCTGGGTAAAGCGCGAAGTGCTGTCGTTCTCGAGTTTCTTCAGGTGCTTGACCCGCTTGCCCAACTGCACCGTGGCGTAGATCACCAGCGGGTTGAACAGCAGAATCAGCAATGCCAGTTTCCAGTGCATCCACATCAGAATGCCCGCCGTGCCGACCAGGGTCAGCATGGCCACGAGGAAACGGCTGAGGGTTTCGCCGACGAATTTGTCCAGCGTATCCAGGTCGGTGACCAGATGCGTGGTCACCGTACCGCTGCCCAGGCTTTCGTACTCGCCCAGGGAGATACGCTTGAGACGCTCGATCAGGCGTATGCGAATGCGATAGACGATGTCCTTGGCCAGCCCGGCGAATAATTTCGCCTGCACCACGTTGAACAGCAACGCCGAGCAACGCAGGGTCAAAGTCACCACCAGCATCAGCCCGATGTAACCCGCGGCCTTCTGCCAGCCTTCGGGCAGCACATGGTTCATGATCTTCAGCGCGGCATCACCATGCCCCAGCAACACCTCGTCCACCAGCAACGGCAGGAGCAAGGGGATCGGCACGCTGCACAAGGTCGCCAGCACGGCCACGCCGTTGGCGATCCACAGGGATTTCTTGTGATGCAGGGCCAGGCGGCGGATTTCCGCCCAGCTCAGACGGTCGACACGTTTAGCGGGTGCGACATCATCAGGCAAGTCATGCACAGGCAGCACGCTCCAGCCAGCGGCCGAGCAGCGCGGACAACTCGCTCAACGGCTGATAGCCATTGGTCAATAACGCCAGTTGGCCGTTACGCTCGGCCAACAGAGTGGGGAAACCGGCAATGCCCAGGTCCTGGACCCAGGTGAAATCGGCTTCAGTCGCCGTGTGCATGTCGGCACGGTCGAAAGCGGCAGCGAACTCGATACGCGGCACGCCGGCCTGCTCGGCCAGTTCCACCAGCACGCTGGCGCGGGTGACGTCCCGGCCTTCGACATAAAACGCATGCTGGATCAGCCCGAGCAACTTCCAGGCGCAATCCGGCGCCAGTGCGCGCGCCGTCACCAGTGCCCGGCAGGCAGGCTCGGTGTCGTAGACAAAGCCATCGGGTAACGCGCCCTCGAACTTGAAGGGCTGGCCGGTGGCCTCGGTGACCGCCTGCCAGTGTTCCAGGATGTAGCGGCGGGTGGTCGGCTCCAGCGCCGCACCGCTACCGGTGCGCAAACCACCCACGATCAGATGCACATCCACACCCGCGGCTTGCGCCTGCTCGACCAGTGCGTTGGCCACCGGGGCAAACCCCCAGCACCAGGAACACATCGGGTCCATCACATAGAGCAGGCGCGCAGACATGGTTCAGGCCTCGGAGGATGCTTGCTTGTAGTTGAAGCCGATCGGGTGAGGCTGGTTACGAGCCTTGGCCAGTTCGATCTGCTTCTGCCGGTCGATCGCGCTGCGACGGGTCTTCTCACTCAGCTTATCCCAGCAATGCGGGCAACTGATGCCGGCCACGTAATGCTCGGACGCGCGGTCTTCCACGCTCACCGGCGTGCGGCAGGCATGACATTGATCGTAGTCGCCTTCGCTCAGGTCGTGACGAACGGTCACGCGGTTGTCGAACACGAAGCAGTCGCCCTGCCACTTGGTTTCTTCCTGCGGCACCTCTTCGAGGTACTTCAGGATGCCACCCTTGAGGTGAAAAACCTCACCGTAGCCCTCGCTGAGCATGTAGCTCGACGCCTTCTCGCAGCGGATGCCTCCGGTACAGAACATTGCGACCTTCTTGTGCACGGCCGGGTCGAAGTTAGCTTTGATGTAGTCGGGAAATTCGCGAAAACTGGTGGTTTTCGGGTCAATGGCGCCTTCGAAGGTACCGATCGAGACTTCGTAATCGTTTCGGGTGTCGATCAACAACACTTCCGGGTCGCTGATCAGGGCGTTCCAGTCCCGCGGATCGACGTAGGTGCCGACCTTTTTGTTCGGGTCCACGCCTTCCACGCCGAGGGTGACGATTTCTTTCTTGAGTTTGACTTTGGTGCGGTAGAACGGCTGCTCATCGCAGTACGACTCTTTATGGTCGATGTCGTCCATGCGCGGGTCGTTCTTGAGCCAGGCCATCAGCCCGTCAATGCCTTCGCGGCTGCCGGACACGGTGCCGTTGATGCCTTCTTCGGCAATCAGCAGGGTGCCTTTGATGCCGTTGTCGACCATCGCTTGCAGCAGAGGCTCGCGCAGGGCGACGTAATCTTCCAGGGTGACGAACTTATACAGTGCCGCCACGACAATCTGTGGTGTCATGGGTAAATCTCCAGGTGGCTACCCTCGTAAGGGGTGAACCGGATGCGAAAAAAAACGCGCCGGGTTAGCGGCGCGTTGGGCATTCTAACAAAAAAGATCGCAGCCTGCGGCAGCTCCTACATGGGAATGCGTATTCCTGTAGGAGCTGCCGCAGGCTGCGATCTTTTGAGCTTAATGCTTGCTGCCACCGGCACAGGTCGGCGAGGCCGGAGCCGCGTCGATCCGGGCCCATTCCTCTGGCGTGTAGGTATGCAGCGCCAACGCATGGAACTCTCCCATCAGCTCGCCGAGCGTGCCGTAGACCTTCTGGTGACGCTTGACCCGGTTCAGGCCTTCGAACTGCGTACTGACCACCACGGCCTTGAAATGGGTTTGCAGCCCACGGCTGTGCATGTGGCTTTCATCCAGCACTTGCAGATGCTCAGGCTGAAGCAGGCCCAGCGTCGATTCGATGCGTTGTTGCATGGTCATACCGGACTCCGCTTAAGGCTTTTTCTTGGCTGGGGCGGCCGCATCTTTCGGCGTCAGCTCGGCGGTCATGTCAGCCAGCAGCTTGTTGACCACCGGCACCGCGCTTTCCAGCTTGGCCTGGGTCATCTGGGCCGATTGCTGGGTCAGCTGAGGCATTTTTTCCAGGACTTTCTTGCCCAGTGGCGACTGGTAGAACGCAACCAGGTCCTTGAGCTCGGATTCGGTGAAGTTGGTGGTGTAGAGCTTGACCATGTCCGGCTTCAGCTTGTTCCAGCCAATGGCCTGGTCCAGAGCGGCGTTGGCCTTGGCCTGGTAGGTTTCCAGCACGGCCTTTTTCGACTCAGGGGCTTTGGTCTGTTCGAAACGCTGGGCAAACATCTGCTGTACTTGCATGTACACCGGGGTGCCCAGTTTGTCAGCGTGCGCCATGGTCAGGAAAGCCTCGGCACTGGCGTTATGGCTGGCGGTGTCGGCAAAAACCTGGCCGCTGGCGCAGACCAAAGCAACGGCGGTACAGATGGCACGAAGACGAGTCATCGAGTTTCCTTTTCTAGCTGGCGAGGTAAGACCCCAAGGGCGTCCATTCTGCGCCTAAAAAAGTGTGTCGCTCAACCCCAAGCCTTGTCGCACCTGATTTAGAGGGGTTCAATGGTCAAATTCAGACTGATGGAACCACGGCCGTCGATCACGGCCTAAACTGCGCAATCGGACCTACAGGAGTGAGCAAGATGAGCCGTATCGAAACCGACAGCCTCGGCCAGGTTGAAGTCCCGGATGAAGCCTATTGGGGCGCTCAGACACAACGCTCGCTGATCAACTTCGCCATCGGCAACGAACGCATGCCGCTGGCCGTGTTGCATGCCTTGGCGCTGATCAAGAAAGCCGCGGCACGGGTCAATGATCGCAACGGCGACGTGCCCGCCGATATTGCCCGCCTGATCGAGCAGGCGGCCGACGAAGTGCTCGCCGGCGAACACGACGACCAGTTTCCGCTGGTGGTCTGGCAAACAGGCAGCGGTACCCAGAGCAACATGAACGTCAACGAAGTGATCGCCGGTCGCGCCAACGAGCTGGCCGGCAACCCCCGTGGCGGCAAGTCCCCGGTGCACCCCAACGATCACGTCAATCGCTCCCAGAGCTCCAACGACTGCTTCCCCACCGCCATGCACATCGCCGCCGTCCAGGCGGTGCAACAGCACTTGCTGCCGGCGATCAGCGAACTGTCCGGCGGGCTGGCCGAGCTGGCCGCCCGCCACATGAAACTGGTCAAGACCGGCCGTACGCACATGATGGATGCGACACCGATCAGCTTCGGACAGGAAATATCGGCCTTCATTGCCCAACTCCATTACGCCGAGCGGGCGATCCGCAGCGCACTGCCCGCGGTCTGCGAGCTGGCCCAGGGCGGAACGGCCGTCGGCACCGGGCTCAATTCACCCCACGGCTTCGGTGAGGCCATCGCCGCGGAATTGGCCGCCCTCTCCGGATTGCCGTTCATCACGGCACCGAACAAGTTTGCCGCGCTGGCCGGCCATGAGCCGCTGACCACGCTGTCCGGGGCGCTGAAAACCCTCGCCGTGACGCTGATGAAAATCGCCAACGATTTGCGCCTTCTGGGTTCCGGCCCGCGCGCCGGCTTCGCCGAAGTCAGGCTGCCGGCCAATGAACCGGGTAGTTCGATCATGCCGGGCAAGGTCAACCCGACCCAGTGCGAAGCGCTGTCGATGTTGGCCTGCCAGGTGTTGGGCAACGACGTCGCCATCGGCTTTGCCGCCAGTCAGGGCCACTTGCAGCTCAACGTGTTCAAACCGGTGATCATCCATAACCTGCTGCAATCGATCCGTTTGCTGGCTGATGGCTGCAGCAACTTCCAGCAGCACTGCGTGGCCGGTCTGGAGCCGGATGCGGAAAAAATGGCTGAACACCTGGAGCGTGGCCTGATGCTGGTGACGGCGCTCAACCCGCACATTGGCTATGACAAATCAGCGGAGATCGCCAAGAAGGCCTACAGCGAAGGCCTGACCTTGCGCGAGGCGGCGCTGCAGCTCGGGTATCTGACTGACGAAGAGTTCGATGCGTGGGTGAGGCCGGAAAATATGCTGGAGGCTGGGGCCAAGGGCTGAGATTTGCAGTGAAGCGAAAAGATCGCAGCCTGCGGCAGCTCCTACATGTAAATGCCTATCCCTGTAGGAGCTGCCGCAGGCTGCGATCTTTTGATCTTCAGGCCATCCGCACCTTCCGCGCCTTCAGCCCGGCAATCAACGAAGGCCCCAACGCCACCAGCGCCGACCCCAGCACCACCAGCACCGCACCGCCATATCCCAGGCCATTGATGGTCTCGGCATGCACATAGTCGGGCCAAAGCCACGCCGCCATGGCAACCGCGGCAAAGGTCACCAACGGCGTTATGGCCAACGTCGCGCTGACCCGAGAGGCTTCCCAATGGGCCAGGGCCTCGGCAAACGCGCCATAGGCAATCAGGGTATTGAGACAGCAGGCCAGCAGCAACCAACCCTGCAAGGGGTTCAATTGCAACGCTTCGAGCGGATGCACCCATGGCGTCAACAGCGCGGCGCAGAACAGGTAGATCACCATCATCACCTGCAGCGAATTCCACACCGTCAGCAATTGCTTCTGCCCCAGGGCATAGAAGGTCCAGACCGTGGACGCCAGCAGCACCAGCAGCACGCCGGCGGTGTAGTCGGTCAGCGACGTGAGCAACTCACTCAAGCGCTGGTTGAAAAACAGCGCAAAGCCGATCAGCAGCACCAGCAGGCCAATCCCCTGCCCCAGGCTGAAACGCTCCTTGAACACAAACAGACTGGCGATCAGCAGCATGATCGGGCCCATCTGCACCACCAGTTGCGCCGTGCCGGGGCTGAGCAGGTTCAGGCCCATCAGATACAGCACATAGTTACCGACCAGGCCGAGCACCGCCATCAGCACCAGCCAGCCACCACGAGGACCGAGCACTTTGCGACTGGGAAGGCGCCTGGTGGCCGCCAGGTAAATGAACAGGCAGCCGCCGGACACCAGCAGGCGAAACCAGGTCACCGTCACCGGGTCCATCACCAGCAAGACTTGCTTGAGCTTGATCGGCAGGATTCCCCACAACAACGCGGTCAACAAGGCCAGGAACAGACCGTAACCCCAGCGACCCGATGAAATGTGCATGTGAACCCCAACGCCAACTGACAAGAGTCGTCATTCTAGGCTCGCAGCGGTGGCGTACACAGGGACAGTTTCAGTCTGGCCGCGAATGAAACTGTGCGGGTCGTAATCTTTGAGGGGCTATGGATGAGCCGGTAAACCGCGTCGTCTGCATTCGCGAGCAAGTCGAATCGTCGCACCGCCGCTCCCACATTTGACCGAGTACTCAAGGTATATACGGTTGAATGTGGGAGCGGGCTTGCTCCGGGCGGCGTTCCGACGAATGCGATCTGAGAAGTCACACAAAACAATGAAAATTAACGCACTGCTTCAAACAGCCCGGTCGCCCCCATCCCGCCACCCACGCACATGGTGACGATGCCATACCGCAAATTGCGTCGCTGCAATTCACGAACCAGATGCCCGACCTGACGCGAACCGGTCATGCCGAACGGGTGACCGATGGAAATCGAACCGCCGTTGACGTTGTACCGGGCGTTGTCGATTTCCAGGCGGTTGCGGCTGTACAGGCATTGCGAGGCGAACGCTTCGTTGAGTTCCCACAGGTCGATGTCGTCAATCCGCAAGCCTTTGGCCTTGAGCAGTTTCGGTACCGAGAACACCGGGCCGATGCCCATTTCGTCCGGCGCGCAACCGGCGACGGTAAAACCACGGAAGAACGCTTTCGGCTTGAGCCCCAGTTCCAGCGCTTTCTCCAGGCTCATCACCAGGGTCATGGACGCGCCGTCAGACAACTGCGAAGAGTTGCCCGCCGTGACCGAGCCATCTTCGGCGAACACCGGTTTCAATCCGGCCAGGCTTTCCAGGGTGGTGTCCGGGCGGTTGCAGTCATCGCGGTCGACGATGCCGTCGAGGATCTGTGCCTGACCGGTGGCCTTGTCTTCGACGCGATACTTCACCGCCATCGGCACGATTTCATCAGTGAACAGCCCGGCGGCCTGAGCCTCTGCGGTGCGCTGCTGGCTTTGCAGCGCGTATAGGTCCTGCTCTTGACGGCTGACGTTGTACCGACGCGCGACGATTTCAGCAGTCTGGCCCATCGGGAAGTAGATGCCCGGCACCTGTTCCTTGAGCAGCGGGTTGATCAGGTTATCGGTGTTGACGCTTTTCATGGTCAGGCTGATGGACTCGACGCCACCGGCGACGATGATGTCGCTGCACCCCGAAGCGATCTGGTTGGCGGCAATGGCGATCGCCTGCAAGCCCGAGGAACAGAACCGGTTGAGGGTCATGCCGGCCGTGCCGATGCCCAGGCGCGAGAGCACCGCGACGTTGCGACCGATATTGAAACCCTGGGCGCCTTCGTTGGAGCCGGCGCCGACGATGCAGTCCTCGACGCTCGCCGGATCGATTCCGGTGCGCGCCAACAGCGCATCGACACAGTGTGCCGCCATGTCGTCCGGGCGGGTCATGTTGAATTTACCGCGAAAGGATTTGGCCAGGCCGGTCCGCACGCTGTCGACGATCACCACTTCACGCATGGCATACCTCATTGTTGTTATCGGTTTGGAGTGGATCGAGCATAAGTCCAGCCCTTCACCGACCGCGACGATCATTCACCTCGCGTATGCGTAACCATGGCCTCAATCCTTGTCCTTGCGCTTGCGTTCATGCCGGTCGGTTTTTTCGAAAGCCTGCTCCAGCGCCCGGTTGATGGTGCGCAGCACCTTGACCCGTGCCCAGCGCTTGTCGTTGGCTTCCACCAGGGTCCATGGCGCAATCTCGGTGCTGGTACGGTCGACCATGTCGCCGACCGCCCCGCGATAATCGTCCCACTTTTCACGGTTGCGCCAGTCATCTTCAGTGATCTTGAAGCGCTTGAAGGGAATCTTTTCGCGCGCCTCGAAGCGCTCCAGTTGCGTCAGTTTGTCGATGGACAGCCAGAACTTGACCACGATCACACCGGCGTCGGTGAGCTGCTCTTCGAAATCGTTGATTTCACCGTAGGCACGCAGCCAGTCCGCCGGGCTGCAAAAACCTTCGATGCGCTCCACCAACACCCGGCCATACCATGAGCGGTCGAACACGGTGAACTTGCCCCGGGCCGGCAGGTGCCGCCAGAAACGCCACAGATACGGTTGCGCCCGTTCTTCCTCGGTGGGCGCGGCAATCGGCACGATGCTGTACTGGCGCGGATCAAGCGCTGCCGCTACCCGGCGGATCGCCCCGCCCTTGCCGGCCGCGTCATTGCCCTCGAACACTGCCACCAACGCGTGGCGACGCATGCGTTTGTCACGCATCAACCCGGAAAACCGCGCCTGCTCGGTGATCAGCTGTTCTTCATAATCTTCTTTGTCCAACTGCAGGGTCAGGTCCAGGCTGTCGATCAGGTTCACTTGATCGACACTGGGGAACACTGGCGCGGCGCTGACCTTTTCCGGATGGATCTTCGGTCGCTTCAATGCGCCTTGCAGGCCCGCCAGCAGAATCCGTCCCACGGCCAGGCTGCGATAGTGGGCATCCGCTCCGGCGATCACATGCCAGGGTGCATAGTCACGGCTGGTGCGGCGCAGCGCCCGTTCACCATACTTCACGAACCTGTCGTACGTTTGCGACTGCTGCCAATCCAGCGGGCTGATGCGCCAGCTGTGCAGCGGATCGTCGGCCAGCGCCTTGAGGCGTGCCTTCATTTGCTTCTTGGAGAGGTGAAACCAGAACTTGAAGATCAGCGCACCTTCGTCGCAAAGCATCTTTTCCAGGCGCTCGGCGCCGTTGATCGCCTGGTCCAGGCGCGGATCCTTGAACTCGCCATGGACCCGTCCCTGCAGCATCTGGCTGTACCAGTTGCCGAAGAAAATCCCCATGCGCCCCTTGGCCGGGAGCATCCGCCAGTACCGCCAGGCCGGGGGCCGCGCCAGTTCTTCGTCGGTTTGCTGATCGAAGGTGCGGACCTCGATCAGGCGCGGGTCCATCCACTCGTTGAGCACCTTGATCGTCTCACCCTTGCCGGCACCTTCGATGCCATTGATCAAAATGATCACCGGAAAGCGGCGTTGCTGCTGCAATTCGAATTGCGCTTCGAGCAACGCTTCGCGCAGGGCCGGGATTTCGGCGTCGTAGGTTTCTTTGTCGATGGCGTGATCGATTTCGGCGGATTCAAACATGAGCGGCTCCCTTCCAGATGTGAGCAAGACTAGCGGATTGAACTGAAGGCCAGCAGGGATTTTCCCGTCCTCGGCCAATGCATGTCTTGCCACGGATCAAGCACCACGCCTGCGATCGGCTAGAATGGCGGCCTTGCCGTTGCCGAGCCAGCCATGAAACCTGTATTGCCCCACGCCCAACTCGACTGGGACGACCAAGGTCGCCCGTATTCGCGAGTGTTCGACGATGTGTATTTCTCCGACCAGTCGGGGCTGGACGAAACCCGCTACGTCTTTATCGAACAGAACCGTTTGGCGGAGCGCTTTGCGGCCTTGCCCGAAGGCGGGCGGCTGGTCATCGGGGAAACGGGGTTCGGCACCGGGCTGAATTTCCTGTGCGCCTGGCAGGTGTTCGAGCAACACGCCGCGGCCGGTGCGCGGTTGCATTTTGTCAGCGTCGAGAAGTACCCGCTGAGCCCGGCCGACTTGCAGCGGGCCCTGGCGCTGTGGCCGGAACTCAAGGTGTTTGCCGATCAACTGCTGGAGCAATACGTGGCCATCCATCAGGGCTTTCAGCGCCTGACGCTGGACCACGGCCGCGTGACCCTGACGCTGCTGATCGGCGATGCACTGGAGCAACTGCCGCAACTCGATGCCCGAATCGACGCCTGGTTCCTCGACGGTTTCGCCCCGGCGAAAAACCCCGACATGTGGACCGCCGAACTGTTTGCCGAACTGGCTCGCCTGGCCGCTCCCGGTGCATCCATCAGCACTTTCACCAGCACCGGCTGGGTGCGGCGCCTGCTCAACGCCGCCGGCTTCAAGATGAAACGCACCCCCGGCATCGGCCACAAATGGGAGATCCTGCGCGGCGAGTTCCTCGGCTGGCCCCAGGAAACGCCGGCTCCGGCCCTGGATAAACCCTGGTTCGCCCGCCCAACTCCGCTGACCGGCGAGCGCCAGGCACTGGTGATCGGTGCCGGCCTGGCCGGTTGTGCCAGCGCCGCCAGCCTCGCCGCGCGGGGCTGGCAAGTGACAGTGCTGGAGCGCCACGACGACATCGCCCGGGAAGCCTCGGGTAACCCGCAGGGCGTGCTCTACCTGAAGTTATCCGCCCACGGCACGGCGCTGTCGCAAATGATCGTCAGCGGATTCGGCTACACCCGACGCCTGCTCGAACACTTGCAACGGGGCCGCGACTGGGACGATTGCGGCGTGTTGCAACTGGCCTTCAATGCCAAGGAGGCCGAGCGTCAGGCGCAGTTGGCCGCGGCGTTTGCGGCGGACTTGTTGCACCTGCTGGATCAAACCGAGGCACAGGCCGTGGCCGGTATCGGGCTGGCACAGGGAGGCCTGTTCTATCCCGAAGGCGGCTGGGTCCACCCACCGGCGCTGTGCCAGTGGCAGGCTGCGCATCCACAGATTCAACTGCTCACCCATCACGATGCGCTGGAACTGCGCAAGGTTGAAGGCCGTTGGCAAGCCTGGGACGGCGATCGATTGCTTGCCGACGCCCCCGTGGTGGTACTCGCCGGCGCGGCTGAAATCCAGCGTTTCCCCGAAAGCGCCGAGTTGCCGCTCAAACGCATTCGCGGGCAAATCACCCGCCTGGCGCAAACCCCGCAAAGCCAGGCACTGAGCACCGTGGTATGTGCCGAAGCCTATGTCGCCCCTGCCCGCTTGGGCGAACATACCCTGGGAGCCAGTTTCGATTTCAAGAGCGATGACCTGACGCCGACCACGGCAGAACACCTGGGCAACCTGGCCATGCTCGAAGAGATTTCCCACGACCTGGTCGAGCGTCTACAGGCCGATAAACTTGCGCCTGAAAGTCTCCAGGGTCGCGCTGCCTTTCGTTGCACCAGCCCCGACTACTTGCCAATCGTCGGCCCGCTGGCCGATACCCAGGTGTTCACTCAGGTGTATGCAGCACTAAGCAAGGACGCACGGCAGGTACCGGACGTCGAATGCCCATGGCTTGACGGTTTGTACATCAACAGCGGTCACGGCTCGCGCGGCCTGATCACCGCGCCGCTGTCCGCAGAACTGCTGGCAGCCTGGCTGGACAACGAACCCCTGCCGTTGCCCAGAAGTGTGGCTGAAGCCTGTCACCCCAACCGGTTTGCCCTGCGGCGCCTGATCCGGGGCAAGTAGTCGATACAGCAGCCGAAGTCGCCCTCACCGGGCGATTCGGCCGTGGCCAGTCGCGCATATAACTCATCGATCTAAAACTCCCCTTACCGATGAGGGTCACTTTCTGAGCACCCGCTGTTTCGGTGCGGTATCGATCGACCCTCCCCAACGGAAAAACCGGTAAGGAATTTATGTGCGGATTAGCTGGCGAGTTACGTTTTGATCACCAACCTGCAGACCTTGCAGCCATTGAACGAATCACCCACCACCTGGCCCCTCGCGGCCCCGACGCCTGGGGATTTCATAGCCAGGGACCGGTTGCCCTGGGCCATCGGCGCCTGAAAATCATGGACCTGTCGGACGGCTCGGCGCAGCCGATGATCGACCCGCAACTGGGCTTGTCCCTGGCCTTCAACGGGGCGATCTACAACTTTCCGGAACTGCGCGCGGAACTGGAAAACCTGGGTTACGCCTTCTATTCCGGTGGCGACACCGAAGTCTTGCTCAAGGGCTATCACGCCTGGGGCGAAGCCTTGCTGCCAAAACTCAACGGCATGTTTGCCTTTGCCATCTGGGAGCGCGATGCCCAACGCCTGTTCATCGCCCGCGACCGTCTCGGCGTGAAACCGCTGTACCTGTCGCGCACCGGCCAGCGCCTGCGCTTCGCCTCGGCATTGCCGGCATTGCTCAAGGGCGGCGACATCAGCCCGATCCTCGATCCCGTGGCGCTCAATCACTACCTGAATTTCCACGCCGTGGTCCCGGCACCGCGCACCTTGCTGGCGGGCATCGAAAAACTGCCGCCGGCCACCTGGATGCGCATCGAAGCCGATGGCCGCACCGAGCAGAAAACCTGGTGGGCCCTGCCCTATGGCCCTCACGCCGATGAGATGGATCTGACCCTCGAAGACTGGCGCGACCGTGTGCTCGACAGCACCCGCGAAGCGGTCGCCATCCGCCAACGCGCGGCAGTGGATGTCGGCGTGCTGTTGTCCGGCGGCGTCGACTCAAGTCTGCTGGTGGGCCTGTTGCGGGAAGTCGGCGTGGACAATCTGTCGACCTTCTCCATCGGTTTCCAGGATGCCGGTGGCGAGCGCGGGGACGAGTTCCAGTATTCGGACCTGATCGCCCGACACTACGGCACGCAACATCACCAACTGCGCATCGACGAAAAGGAAATCATCGAACAACTGCCCGCCGCGTTCCGTGCCATGAGCGAACCGATGGTCAGCCACGACTGCATCGCCTTCTACCTGTTGTCCCGGGAAGTGGCCAAACATTGCAAGGTGGTCCAGAGCGGCCAGGGCGCCGATGAACTGTTCGCCGGTTACCACTGGTATCCGCAAGTGGACGGCGCGAGCGATCCATATGCCGCGTACCGCGAAGCATTTTTCGACCGCAGTTACGACGACTACGCCGCCACCGTGCAACCGAAATGGCTGACCGCGAATGACGCCGCCGGTGACTTCGTCAAAGCCCATTTCGCCCAGCCCGGTGCCGATACGGCGGTGGACAAGGCCTTGCGTCTGGACAGTACGGTGATGCTGGTGGACGACCCGGTCAAACGGGTCGACAACATGACCATGGCCTGGGGCCTGGAAGCGCGCACGCCGTTTCTCGACTACCGCCTGGTGGAGCTCTCGGCACGGATTCCGGGGCGTTTCAAACTGCCGGACGGCGGCAAGCAAGTCTTGAAAGAAGCCGCGCGACAAGTGATTCCCAGTGAAGTGATCGACCGCAAGAAAGGTTACTTCCCGGTGCCGGGCCTCAAGCATTTGCAGGGCGATACGCTGGAATGGGTGCGCGAACTGCTGCTTGATCCCAGCCAGGATCGCGGCCTGTTCAACCCCGCGATGCTCGACCGTCTACTGACTGATCCACAGGGGCAATTGACACCGTTACGCGGCTCGAAGCTGTGGCAACTGGCGGCCCTCAACCTGTGGCTCAGCGAACAAGGAATCTGACCGATGAAACCTCACGCCACGGCTATCAGCCAACGCCTGTTGCGCGGCCAGTCACCCTCCTATGAACGCTTGCAGGCACGCCTGGCCGAGGATCGCTGTGAACTCGGCGGTGCGCCGATTGCCGTGCATTGCGGCTGGGGGCGCTTGCTGATCGGACACACCTTTGCCGATGCCGCGAGCCTGGCCGGAGAGTTGCTCAACGAGCAACCCGGCGAGCGGGACATTGCCCTGTACGTCGCCGCGCCCCAGCAAGTACTGGGGCTGGAGCCGACGCAGCTGTTCCTCGACCCGTCCGATACCTTGCGCCTGTGGTTCAGCGACTACCGGCAGGCAACCCGGGTGTTTCGCGGTTTCCGCATTCGACGCGCGCAAAGCGATGCCGACTGGCAGGCCATCAACCAGCTGTATCAGGCCCGCGGCATGTTGCCCATCGATGCCACCCTGCTGACGCCGCGTCATCTGGGCGGCCCGGTGTACTGGCTGGCCGAAGACGAAGACAGCGGCGCAGTCATCGGCAGCGTCATGGGCCTCAACCACCACAAGGCCTTCAATGATCCGGAGAACGGCAGCAGCCTGTGGTGCCTGGCGGTCGACCCGCATTGTGCGCGGCCGGGTGTCGGTGAAGTGCTTGTGCGGCATTTGATCGAACACTTCATGAGTCGCGGGCTCGCCTGCCTCGACCTGTCGGTGCTGCACGACAACCGCCAGGCGAAAAGCCTTTACGCCAAGCTCGGCTTTCGCAACCTGACGACCTTCGCCATCAAGCGCAAGAACGGCATCAATCAGCCGCTGTTTCTCGGGCCCGGCCCGGAAGCCGCGTTCAACCCCTACGCGCGGATCATTGTCGAGGAAGCACACCGTCGTGGCATCGATGTGCACGTCGATGACGCCGACGCCGGGATGTTCACCCTCAGCCATGGCGGGCGCCGGGTACGCTGCCGCGAATCCCTGAGCGACCTGACCAGCGCCGTCAGCATGACCCTGTGCCAGGACAAAAGCCTGACCCACAAAGTGCTCAAGGCTGCCGGCTTGAACCTGCCGGCGCAGCAACTGGCGGGTAACGCCGATGACAACCTGGCCTTCCTCGATGAACACCAGCGCGTGGTGGTCAAGCCGCTGGATGGTGAACAGGGCCAAGGGGTGGCGGTGGATTTGCGCACCATCGAGGAAGTGCAGCAAGCCATAGAAGCCGCTCGCCACTTCGACAACCGCGTGCTGCTGGAAAGTTTCCATGAAGGCCTGGACCTGCGCATTGTGGTGATCGGTTTTGAAGTGGTCGCTGCCGCCATTCGCCGGCCAGCCGAAGTGGTGGGCGACGGCCAGCACTCCATCGGTGCATTGATCGAAGCCCAGAGCCGGCGGCGACAGGCGGCCACGGGCGGCGAAAGCAAGATCCCGCAGGACCAGGAAACCCAGCGCACCTTGCGTGCAGCCGGATACGACTACAGCAGCATTCTGCAGGCCGGTGAGCACCTGTTCGTGCGACGCACGGCGAACCTTCATACCGGCGGCGTGCTTGAAGACGTCACGGCGATCCTGCACCCGACGCTGGTGGATGCGGCGGTACGGGCCGCGCGGGCACTGGACATTCCCATGGTTGGCCTCGACCTGATGGTGACGGCCGCTGACCAGCCGGACTATGTGTTTATCGAAGCCAACGAACGAGCCGGGCTGGCCAACCATGAACCGCAGCCGACAGCGGAGCGGTTTGTGGATCTGTTGTTTCCGTACAGTCAGCCGGTGGTCTCTTAGTGATGCGTTGCCTGGGCTGGCCCCTTCGCGAGCAAGCCCGCTCCCACATGTGATCGCATTCCCCTGTGGGAGCGGGCTTGCTCGCGAAGGCGGCCGAACAGGCGATAACCAATCAGGAGTTTCCATGACCAGCAAAATCCCCGAGCCGGACCTCGGTTACCTGCAAAAAGTGCTGTTGGAAATGCTCGCCATTCCCAGCCCCACCGGGTTCACCGACACCATCGTGCGCTACGTCGCCGAACGCCTTGAAGAACTGGGCATTCCCTTCGAGCTGACCCGTCGCGGCACCATCCGCGCCACGCTCAAGGGCAAGAAGAACAGCCCCGACCGCGCCGTTTCCGCCCACCTGGACACCATCGGCGCGGCGGTACGTGCAGTGAAAGACAACGGCCGCCTGACCCTCGCGCCCGTCGGCTGCTGGTCCAGCCGTTTTGCCGAGGGCAGCCGGGTCAGCCTGTTTACCGACAGTGGTGTGATCCGTGGCAGCGTCTTGCCGCTGATGGCTTCCGGGCACGCATTCAATACCGCCGTGGATGAGATGCCAATCAGTTGGGATCACATCGAGTTGCGCCTGGACGCCTACTGCGCCACCCGTGCCGACTGCGAGTCGCTGGGCATCAGCGTCGGCGATTTCGTCGCCTTCGACCCGCTGCCGGAGTTCACCGAAAGCGGCCACATCAGTGCCCGTCACCTCGACGACAAGGCCGGGGTGGCCGCACTGCTGGCGGCGCTCAAGGCCATCGTCGACAGTGGCGAAGAACTGATGATCGACTGCCATCCGCTGTTCACCATCACCGAAGAAACCGGCAGCGGCGCGGCGGCGGCGCTGCCCTGGGATGTCAGTGAGTTCGTCGGCATCGACATCGCACCGGTCGCGCCAGGCCAACACTCCAGCGAGCACGCGGTGAGCATCGCGATGCAGGATTCCGGCGGGCCCTATGACTATCACCTGTCGCGCCACCTCTTGCGCCTGGCCAGCGACAACGAGTTGCCGGCACGCCGGGACCTGTTCCGCTACTACTTCAGCGACGCACACTCGGCGGTCACCGCCGGCCACGATATTCGCACCGCCCTGCTCGCCTTCGGCTGCGATGCCACCCACGGTTACGAGCGCACTCACATCGACAGCCTCGCCGCCCTGAGCCGCCTGCTCGGTGCGTACATCCTCAGCCCGCCCGTGTTTGCCAGCGATGCACAACCGGCCAAGGGCTCACTGGATCGCTTCAGCCATCAGCTCGAACATGACACTCAGATGGAAAGCGACACGCGGGTACCGTCGGTGGACAGCCTGGTGGGGCAGCGTTCGGAGAATTGAGTTGAAACACTGAGACTTTCGGTGTCTGGTCTAACGCCTTCGCGAGCAAGCCCGCTCCCACAGTTGACCGAGTTACTCCAGGAAAATGCGGTCGAATGTGGGAGCGGGCTTGCTCGCGAAAGCAATCTGTCAGACAACACAAGATCCCGGGCTGGCCGTCCTCGCCCATTCGCCGTAGCATCGCGCCATTGATCCAACCGAGGTGCCTATGCTGATCCCCCACGACCAACTCCAAGTCGACACCCTCACCCGCCTGATCGAGGATTTCGTGACCCGCGACGGCACGGACAATGGTGACGACACGCCCCTGGAAACCCGTGTACTGCGCGTGCGCCAGGCGCTGACCAAGGGCCAGGCACTGATTGTCTTCGACCCGGAAAGCGAGCAGTGCCAACTGATGCTCAAGCACGACGTGCCCAAACACCTGTTTGACTGAAGTCTTCAGCGTCCCTTGGTTTTCGCCAGTTTTTTCTGGATGCGTTCGTAGATTTCGCAGCGGTGCACGTTGACGTCCCGGGGCGCTTCGACGCCAAAGCGAATGTTGTTTCCATTGATCGCGAGAACGCGCACGGTAATGTTGTCACCGATGGAAATGGTTTCGCCCACAATACGAGTGAGTACGAGCATGAGGAGTGTCCTTCAGGGGTTTCTGGCCCTTGAAGATGCCCGGCCCGACGTACACCCACAATGCTCCGACAGCAAACCAGACCGGACTGACAGCCCTTGACGTACGGCACTTACGGAAAGGTCTGACAGGCCGATTGAATGTAGGGGCTGGTCTGTCAGGACACGGAGAATCGAGGCCCGAACAGAATGATGCTCGCGCCGATCACACACAGCGCCACGCCGAGCCAGTCCGAACCCAGGGGGCGAATCCGCTCGACCACGGCCAACCAGCCGATCGAGGCAATGATGTAGATGCCTCCGTAAGCGGCATAGGCGCGGCCGGCGTAGGTGGCTTCGATCCGGGTCAGCAGCAGGGCAAACAGGGTCAGGCTCAGGAGCGCCGGCACCACCCACCACATGCTTTTACCCTGGCGCAACCACATCCAGAAGGCAAAACAACCGGCAATTTCGAACAGCGCGGCGAGGAAAAACCACAGGTAATTGAGCATGCAAGCGTCTCGCGAGGATGGCCGATGGCGGCCACCCTAACCACAGCATTGCCCGCGGGCAAGATCAGCTTGCCGATTGCCTGGCCTTGGCGCGCATTTTGTCGGCCATGGCGGTCATTTCGTTGTAGAGCAATTGCGGGTTCTTCTGCTTGATCGCCCAGGCCATGCGTCCCTGCTCGTGGGGCAGGATCATGAACTCGCCGGCGGCGACCTGCCGATAGATGTAGTCGGCGATGTCGGCGGCGCTGATCGGCGAGCTTTCCAGCAACTTGCCGACCTGGGCTTTCATGGCCGGAGTCGGGCCGCGGAAGGAGTCCAGCAGGTTGGTCTGGAAGAACGACGGACACACCACATGCACGCCGACTTCCTGATGCGCCAGCTCGATCAGCAGGCTTTCGGACAACGCCACCACGCCCGCCTTGGCCACGTTGTAGTTGCTCATCGCCGGGCCTTGCATCAGCGCCGCCATGGACGCGATGTTGATGATTTTACCTTTGCTTTTTTCCAGCAGTGGCAGGAAAGCCTTGCAGCCCTTGACCACGCCCATCAGGTTGATCGCGATCTGCCAGTCCCAGTCCTCCAGGGACAACTCACTGAAAAACCCTCCAGACGCTACACCCGCGTTATTGACGATGACATCGATGCCGCCGAGCTTGACCTCGCAGGCCTGGGCGAACGCAGTCAACTGGCTGTAATCGCGTACGTCGCAACGCTGGATAAAACCGTCGCCGCCCGCTTCGCGGACCAGCTTGAGGGTTTCCTGCAAGCCGGGCTCGCTAACGTCCGACAAGGCCAGTTGCCAGCCTTCACGCGCCCAGCGCAGCGCGATTTCGCGACCCAGGCCAGAGCCTGCACCAGTGATCATCATGCGATTTTGCATAGCAAACAGCCTTGTTGTTCTCGGAAGATGCACCGAGTGTAGCGAAGGAAATTGCCCGACCCACGCTCCATCAGATTGCTGAATGGCCCGAGCAAACTGCGGGAGCGCCAGACGCAACCAAGGCAACTACAAAAGAAATAAGAACCCGTCCGAAATACTTCAAAAAAACTTGGAATTTTCCTGCAACCGCAAGAGTCGGAATTTTTAAGCAGCTCGAATCTACTTCATTCCAGCTGACCTTGATTGGCATGGTCAATCCACTGCATTTTCGACAAGGAAATAGACATGGGCACAATACTGATCATCATTCTGATCCTGTTACTGATCGGTGGTTTACCGGTCTTCCCGCACTCCAGAAGTTGGGGTTACGGCCCGTCCGGAATCATCGGCGTCGTATTGGTGGTGCTGTTGATCCTGCTCTTGCTTGGCCGAATATAAATATCCGCCAGGCAAAAAAAAGAGGCCCTTGAAGGGCCTCTTTTCTATTGCGTCACAACTTAGTCCGGCTTGCCATCAACAACACCGGCGGTGTTGTCCAGCAGGCTCTTGGTCGCTGTTTGCAGGAACGCTTCGAGCTTGAGTTTCAACTCGGCGGTACGCGGCGCATCGGCAATGACTTCGGCGCGAGGCTTGTCCCCCAATTCATACTGATACAACTTCGGCGCCATGTCCTTGTCCTTCGGCAGGACCAGAATCTGGTCTGCGGTAAGGATGGCCGTGGTCTGCTCGCTGCCCGACGGCTTGATCACACCAATACCGGCGTCGCCTTCGGGCAGGTTGAGCAGGTCGCGCCCCCAGCACTGATGACGCACCTCACCACCAATGCGGCCCATGATGGTCGGCACGATGTCGATCTGAGTGCCCACGGTGTGGTCACGCTGGCCGAATTTGTCCTGGATGCCCGGCGCGATCATCAGCATCGGTACGTTGAAGCGGCCCAGGTCCATTTCGGTGATCTGCTGTTCGTTACCAAAACCGTGGTCACCGACGATGACAAACAGGGTTTCTTTGAAGTACGGCTCCTTTCGGGCCTTTTCAAAGAACTGGCCCAGCGCCCAGTCCGAGTAACGCATGGCGGTCAGGTGTTCGTTCAGGCTGCCACGATCGGTCACGCGCTCAACCGGCAATGGCGTCGGCAAGGCGTAAGGCGTGTGGTTGGACAGGGTTTGCAGCAAGGCATAGAACGGCTTGCCGTTTTCCCGTGCCTTGAGTTCGACCAGGCCACGGTCGAACATGTCCTGGTCGGACACGCCCCAGGTCGGATCAGAGAACACCGGATTCACGAAATCGTTACGGCCGATGAAGTTGGTCATGCCCTGGTTGCTGAAGAAACCCGACTGGTTGTCCCAGGCGAAATCGCCGTTGTAGACATACACGTCGTCGAAGTCGCGGGCGCTGAGCAACTGCGGCAGACCGGACAGCTTGTGGCTGCCTTCCGGGGTCTGCATCAGGTATTCGAAGCCCGGCAGGTTCGGGAAGCAGGCCATGGTGGCGAACATGCCCTGGTGGGTATGGGTACCGTTGGAGAAGAAGCGGTCGAACAGCAAGCCCTCCTTCGACAGTTTGTCGAGGTACGGCGTGATGTTGCCCGGGCCACCCAGAGCACCCACCGAGTGACCGGCCATGCTTTCCATCAGGATTACGACGACGTTCTTGATCGGCAGGGTCTTGTCGGCTGGAGGGGTGTAATCGCGACGTACCGCCGCGGTGTCGGCATCCACCAGTTTCTCGGCCGGCAGCACCAGCATGTCACGCACCACTTGCTGGGCTTGTGGCTGCGGCAGGGTCGCCTTCCAGATATTGTCGCGATCTTCGGACATCCGGCTCTTGGCGGCGGCTACCAGCGACAACGTGCCATTGAGGCCCAACTGGTTGGCGAAATTCGAGTCGGTGGTATAGACGTCACCCCAACGCAGCGGCGGGCCCTGGCGCAGGGTGCCACGGGCAGCGACCACGCAAACCAGCAGGCACACCACGAATACCGCGATACGCGAGTACCACGGCGCAACCTGGCGTGTGCCGATGCTGCCGCCACTGAACGGGCCACGAGGGCGGGTCGCACGATCGGCGCCCTTGAACGCCAGGCTCAGGATCCAGGTGCCCACGGCCCAGGCCAGCAAGTAACGGACCACCGGGAAACCGTACCAGAGCATGCTCATCACGGTTTTCGGATCTTCCTTGACGTACTGGAAGACCAGCCCGTTGAGGCGCTGGTGGAACTCACGATAGAAGTCCATCTCCATCAGGCCCAGGAACAGCGCAATGCTGGAGACGATCGTCAACCACAGACGGAACAGCCCGCGTGCGGCCATGGCCCGGGCACTGAACAAGGCCAGCAGCAACGGGATACTGAGATAGACCACCAGGCGCAGGTCGAAGCGCAGACCGTTGGCGAATGCCTCGAGGAAGGTCGAGGCCGGTGTGTCGAGGATCATCGAGCTGTTGTAAGCCAGCAGCGCGACGCGCAGCAGGCTGAACATGACCATCATGACCAGGGCACACAACAGCGTGTAGGCCAGATGCGATTTGACGGTCGGTTGCAGCAGGCGACTAGAAGCTCGCTGCTGATTCAGGGCGTCCGGGATTGCCATGTCGTTTTAGGACCCATTGGAAGTTGAAGTTTCAAAAATACAGCTGCGCCTTGCCCTCTTTTCGGCCCGTACCAGGCCTGGGGGTTTGCGCGGTGCGCAAATGTTGCACGATCAACGGCAGCATTGCCATTGATAACTACCCTCATCCCGACTCTTTCATCCTGCATTCAGCAATACACAGGGTGTTACGGGAGATCCGGCGAATTGTCTTGGAGAGTGGGTGAAAATTTCGTGCAACGCATATCCAGAAACAAATTAAAGCCTGCGCAGCGGTCAAAAACGCAAACGCCCCGATCGAGTCGGGGCGTTACGAAGTCACCTCAAAAGCGCGAGACATTTACTTCTCGGCGCGTTCCTTGAGGGCTTTCAAGGTATTGAACGGGGCATCCACCACGAACTTGTTGGCCACCATCGACGGCACGCTGCCGCCCGGCTCAGTGTGCACCTGATAGGTCACTTCGATCTGGTCGCCCTTGGGGACGAACTTCCAGAAACCGTCGACCTTGGCGACCCGGACGAAGCCTTTTTCTTCAGGAATGTACTTCGGTACCCCTTCAAGCTTGCGGGTCAGGCTGCCATCGGCGCCTTCGATGGTGGTGACGTGCAACACCGAATCACGGGGAGTAACCGGCCACGGGGTGTTGAACTGGGTGTAGGTCCAGCTCTGGTCACCTTCGTGCTTGAGCAGCTTCTGGGTTTTGCATTCGTGAATCCAGGCGCAGGCTCCGGGCACGTCTTCCTGCAACGCACGCAGCTTGGCCATGGTGGTCTTCATCAATGTGACGCCCTGGTAAGCCTTGTAGTCGGAGCCGGCCACTTCACTCAGGGAGATCTTGATGCCGTCTTCGTCCTTTTTGACTTTCCAGTCTTCGGCCTGGGCCGTCGAGGTAGCCAGCGCAACCGTCAAACCACACAACACAGCCATACGATGCAGCGAACCCATAGTCTTATTCCTTATTGTTGAAGTTCCGTTCGTTGGGCCTGCACCTCCGATCACCTTCAGGTTTTTCGGAGGTGCAAGCCCACACATCACGCCGCCGTCATTTGTTCCCACCAGCCAATCAACCGGATGGCCTCTTCGCTGCTGCTTCCGCACACCTCGGGGTCGGCCTCGAAGGCAGAACACACCATCGGCCGTTCCGGCTGGCCGAAAATACTGCACAGGTTATCGGAGGAAAGTTGCAGGCAACGCTGCCCCGCGGCCTTGCCGTTTGGCATACCGGGAATCGGCGAACTGATGGAAGGGGCAATGCAACAAGCGCCACAGCCCTCACGGCATTTCATGACGACAAGCTCCTCGCGACGAGCAATGTGTTAATGGACGGGGCACAGAGTACCCGCTTAAACAGTTGTTTTAAATTACCTGCGAGCGGGTTTTTCAACGCAAATGGGCATGACCGGCCAGTCTCCGACAAAGCGTCTGGCCTGCGGCTCGCGGATCCTGACGGGGTTACTGCTTGAACTCGAAATCCAGTGCCGCGCCTTCGACCTCGTGGCGTTCTTCATTTCGCAGTTGCAGCTGCATTTCGTTGCTAAGCAGGCGGCCATTGAGCTGGAACTCGCTGCTGCCGCTTTTGTCACCGAACATCTGGGGTAACAACGGTTCACGCCTGACCAACGGCACCGTTCCGACCGGCTTGAGCTCTTGAACCATATCCTTGGGCAAGCTCAGGTCCAGCTTGGCAGATGGAAGCTCGGTCTTTACCACCTCGCTGGCCGGTTTCGATTTGGAGGCAATGGGCGGACGCTTTTTCACGGGCGCAGCCTGCTTACTCGCCGCCGAGGCTTTTTTTACAGGTGCGGTGTCTATCGGTGCGACGTGGAAACTGCCGGTTGCCTGATCCTGCTCGGTAGCCGCCACGACGGATGCCGGTTGAATACTCGCAATCAGGCAGAGCAAAAGCCAGGCGGCAGGAAAAGTCGGTTTCATGTATCCAACGGTGGGTGCAAACGGCAGAGATGCATATGCTGGCCTGTTGCAGCCCACAAGACAAGCGTAGTCGCAGCCTGTTACAAACCGACGGCCATCTCCTGGCAGAGTTGGGTGGCCAGCATGCCCAGGGTCATCAATGCGCGCTCGGCTTCACGGTTCCACGGGATGCCGCAGTTGAGCCGGATGCAGTGATTGAATTGCTCGGTATTACTGAAGATCAGTCCCGGCGCGATACTGATGCCCTGCTGCAATGCCCGCACGTGCAACTCTTGCGTGTTGACCCGCCCCGGCAGGCTGACCCACAGAATGAAGCCGCCGGTAGGCCGGGTCATCTGCGTGCCTTCCGGGAAATACTGCTGCACGGCCAGCTGGAAGGCACTGAGGTTTTTCCGGTATTCCTGACGGATGAAACGCAAATGCCGATCGTACCCGCCGTTTTCCAGGTACGCGGCAATGCCCATCTGGGTCACGCTGCACGCGGAATGCGTACTGAAGGTCTGCAAGCGCTGGATCTCCTGCTGGTACTTGCCGGCAATCATCCAGCCGATCCGCACGCCAGGCGACAGGGTCTTGGAGAAGCTCGAGCAATAGATCACCCGGTCCAGCCGATCGTAGGCCTTGAGGGACTTGGTGCGCCCCTGCTCGAACATCAACTCACCGTAGATATCGTCTTCGACAACCTGGATATCGAAGTCCGACGCCAGGCGCAGCAATTGTTTCTGCCGCTCCTCGGGCATGGTGCCGCCCAATGGATTGCTCAGTCGGGTGGTCAGCACCAACGCCTTGATCGACCATTGGTTGGCCGCCAGTTGCAGGGCTTCCAGGCTCATGCCCGTGGCGGGATCGCTGGGGATCTCGATGACCTTGAGGCCCAGCAGGTCAGCCAGTTGCAGCAAGCCGTAATAGGTCGGCGACTCGGCCGCGATCAGATCGCCCGGACGGGTCAGCACGCGCAGGGACATCTGCAGCGCATCGACACAACCGTGAGTGATCACCACCTCCGACGGATCGACCACCACGCCGGCATCGCGCATGCGGATCGCCACCTGTCGGCGCAACGGCTCGAAACCGGGGCTGAACATGTAGCTGAAGGCCCGCGGGCTATGGAAACGGGTGACCTTGGCCAATTGCTGATGCAGTGCCCGCACCGGCAAATAGTCGACACTCGGCACCGCAGCGCCCAGCGGGAAGACACCTTCACGACGGGATTCGACCAGCACTTGCTGAATGATGCTGCTGCGGGTGACCAGCCCGGGGCGCTCGACCCGGGCGATGTCCGGCGTCGGCGCGGTGAGTGCCGGCGTCTGGTGCACGTAGTAACCCGACTGCGGCCGGGCGCGGATCAACCCTTGATCTTCGAGATTGGCATACGCCTGCAACACCGTCGCATGGCTGACATTGAGCTGCGAGCTCATCTTGCGCACCGAAGGCACGCGCTCCCCCGGCTGATAGACCCCACGGCGGATGTCTTCGGCCAGTTGTTGAGCAATACGTTGATAGAGCAAAAGGTTGGTCATGACGCAGCACTCGATTTCACGGGCATTTTATTCTTGTGTGAAACAATACCGGAACAGTTTAGAAGTGTACGGGAACAGTTGCCACAATAGTCGACCGTACAGTGCAGTGTCAGCAAAATCTGTACTGTTTTGTGCGGTAATCGGCAGGCAAAAAAAACCCGGCGCTGCATGGCAGGCCGGGTTGTAGGAGCTGTCGAGTGAAACGAGGCTGCGATCTTTCCAGCCCCACTTGAGTATCAAGGGCAAGAGCAAGATCAAAAGATCGCAGGCTCCGCCAGCTCCTACCGGGCGGCGCCGAGCTGGCCCTTTTCGTCGGAAAACACAATTTCCACCCGACGATTCTGCGCCCGACCCCGTTCCGACGCATTCGCGTCCACCGGATACTCGTCGCCATAACCTTCGACCTGGATGCGCTTGTCGTCGATACCCAGGTCCATCAGCACGTCAGCCACCGATTGCGCACGGTCGCGGGACAGCTTGAGGTTTTCCTGCTTGCCCCCGGTACTGTCCGTATAACCTTCGATCCGCACCACACGCTTGGGGTTGAGTTGCAGGAACTGCACGATCTTCAACACCACACGGTTGGCCGACGGCTTCAATTCCGCTTCGCCGGTGTCGAACAGCATATCGCCCAAGGTCATCACCAGCCCGCGGTCGGTCTGGCTGGTGGTCAATGCAAGGATCTGCTCCTCGAGCCATTTGCCTTGCTGCTGCACGCTGAACAGTTTGGACTCACGCAGTGCCAGTTGCAGGCGCTGCCGTTCCAGTTCGAGTTTCGCCGCCTGCTCTTCGTTAAGCACCTGATTGGTGTGTTCCCGGGCAATGGCGCTGTAGCGCTGGCTCAGGTAGGCGTAATGCACCACGTCCGAACCGCTGCCCCAATAGCTGGACAGGCGATCGGCACGGGCCAGGGATTCACCGGCGCGAATCACGTCCTTGGGGGCGATTCGCAGTACATTGGAGTCTTCCTTGACCTTCTGAAAGTCGGCACCGGCCTGCTGCAACGCGGACTCGCTGTGCTGGCTGGCGCAGCCAAAGAGGCTCGCGCAGCCTGCCAGGATCAAACCGCCGAGGGCTTTGCTCTTGAGGCTCATTGGGCATCTCCCAGTTGCTTGCGCAGGCGGGCGATGCGGGTGTTGAGCACGTTCAACTGTTCCTCGCTCTTGGCCGTCAATACCTTGGCTTCAGCCAGGCGCGCATCGAGTTCGGCCTGTTCGGCCCGCATGCGTGCGTTTTTGAAGGATTGATCGGTCATGTTGCCCTTGGCGCGGTTGAACTTGTCTTCGGCCAGTTTCATTTCCGGCACATCGTCTGCCGTGGCGCCCACGGCCTTGGCCTGTTCGAGTGCCTGTTCGGTCAGGCGAATCTGTTCATTCGGCGCAGGATCGGTTGCACAACCCGCCAGGGCGGCAAAGGCCACGGCAGCGAAAAGAGGTCGAATACTCACTGAAAATCCTTACTGTTTTGGGGTACTGACGGGTTGTTGCTGGGGGATTGGCTGTGGTTGTGAGCGTTGTGCTTTCCATCGCTCGATATTGCGCATCAGCACGGCCTCCGTCAGTCCGGACGCGGGCAATTCTGTCATCTTTTTGGCCAACTGTCCGCGCAACCACGGATCGTTGCAGGCCGAGTCATGGGAAATCGCCAGGTACAGGCCAGGTTTGTCGACCGGTTGTGAGCGTGCGATCAGATCAGCGGCCATGCCCAGTGTCTGTGCAGTCGCCATGCCCGAGTAACGCCCTGCCAGTACAAACTCGACTTCACCCAACAGCAGTTTCTGAAAGGCCTGGGTCAGGTTGGACGTGCGCGTGAGGGTCAGTTGCTGCCCGGCAAAGGTGCTGAATTGCGCGGTCATTCGGGCCTTTTCCGACACGGCACCGGGATGGCCGTGCAGGTCCTGTGCTTCGTTGTAGACCAGGGTCGAGTCCTTGCGAGTCCAGACCAGATAGTCGTTTTCCAGCAAGGCTGGATGAATGTAATCCAGGGTTTCCAGCTCGCTGACGGTCAACGCCGCGTCCGCCAGCATGTCCATGCGCCCACTGCGCACTTCGTCCAGGGCCTGGGCGCGTTTGCCGGCATAAAGCAGTTCGACCTTGAGCCCCAACTCCCCCGCCACTTGCTGCAGCAAATCGGCGCTGGCACCGATCAGGTATTTGGGATTCTGCGGGTCTTGCCACAGGTACGGTGGCGCATCCGGGCTGCCGGTGACCACCAGGTGCTCGCATTTACCCGCGGCGACAGACAGTGCCGGCATAGCCGACAGTCCCAGCAGCAACAACGACCAGCCGCACAGGCGACGCAGATCCATGGCATCACACTCCCATTCAAATCCGGAACAAAAAAAAGCCCGACCAAAAGGCCGGGCTCTTTATAAGTGAAGCAGCCGGATTAGACCAGCTTCTCCAGCTCAGGGATGGCTTCGAACAGGTCCGCCACCAGGCCGTAATCGGCCACCTGGAAGATCGGCGCTTCTTCGTCCTTGTTGATCGCAACGATCACTTTGGAGTCTTTCATGCCGGCCAGGTGCTGGATCGCGCCGGAGATACCGACGGCGATGTACAGCTGTGGAGCAACGATCTTGCCGGTCTGACCGACCTGCATATCGTTCGGTACAAAGCCTGCGTCGACCGCGGCGCGCGAAGCACCGACGGCAGCGCCCAGCTTGTCGGCCAGGGCGTACAGGTGTTTGAAGTTGTCGCCGTTCTGCATGCCGCGACCGCCGGAAACGACGATTTTGGCAGCGGTCAGTTCCGGACGATCGGACTTGGCCAGTTCTTCGCCAACGAAGCTGGAGATGCCAGCGTCGTGGGCAGCAGCAACAGCTTCAACGGCAGCGGAGCCGCCTTCAGCTGCAACCGGGTCGAAACCGGTGGCACGCACGGTGATCACCTTGACCGCAGCGTTCGACTGAACGGTAGCGATGGCGTTACCGGCGTAGATCGGACGCTTGAAGGTGTCGGCGCTTTCTACCGAGATGATCTCGGAGATCTGGTCAACGTCCAGTGCAGCGGCAACGCGCGGCAGGATGTTTTTGCCGTTGGAAGTAGCGGCAGCCAGGATGTGGCTGTAGCCCGCAGCCCCTGCTTCTTGGGCAAGAGCTGCAACCAGAGGAGCAACGTTTTCCGGCAGCTGGTGAGCGTAGGCAGCGTTATCGGCCACCAGCACTTTAGCCACGCCAGCGACTTTCGCAGCGGCTTCAGCCACGGCGCCAGCGCCCTGGCCGGCAACCAGAACGTGGATGTCGCCACCGATTTTGGCGGCAGCAGCAACGGTGTTCAGCGTGGCCGGGGCCAGCACTTTGTTGTCGTGTTCAGCAATAACCAAGATAGTCATTTAGATTACCTTCGCTTCGTTTTTCAGTTTCTCGACCAGTTCAGCCACCGACTTGACCTTGATACCCGCGCTGCGTGCAGCCGGCGCTTCGACTTTCACAGTCTTGTTGGTGGAGGCGGTGGAAACGCCCAAAGCATCCGGAGTCAGCACTTCGAGAGGCTTCTTCTTGGCTTTCATGATGTTTGGCAGAGACGCGTAGCGCGGCTCGTTCAAACGCAGGTCAGTGGTGACGATGGCCGGCAGTTTCAGGGAAACTGTCTGCGCGCCGCCGTCGATTTCGCGGGTGACAGCCACGCTGTCGCCGCTGATTTCGACTTTCGAAGCGAACGTACCCTGACCGTAGCCGCTCAATGCAGCAAGCATCTGGCCAGTCTGGTTGTTGTCGCTGTCGATGGCCTGTTTGCCAAGGATCACCAGCTGAGGCTGTTCCTTGTCGACAACAGCTTTCAACAGTTTGGCAACAGCCAGGGAAGTCAGGTCTTCGGCGGACTCGACGAGGATGGCGCGGTCGGCACCCAGAGCCAGCGCGGTGCGCAGTTGCTCTTGAGCGGTGGACGGGCCTACGGAGACGACGACGATTTCAGTCGCAACACCCTTCTCTTTCAGGCGTACGGCTTCTTCCACGGCGATTTCGCAGAACGGGTTCATCGACATCTTGACGTTGGCAAGATCGACGCCGGAATTGTCCGCCTTGACGCGAACCTTGACGTTGTAATCCACAACGCGTTTGACAGCTACAAGAACCTTCATGGATTCCTCGTTACTCTCCGGTGAAAAGAAAGTCGCCTAGGCGAACCTGGCGGTTGATGCTCATCGGGCGCAAGGGCACCTCCAAAAACGCCGGCAAAGCTGTCAAGTGACTATCGCTCATGATCTGGATGACCGTTCGTCAGTGGTGACTGACGAGTCATTCAACATCGCGGCGTGTAAACTGCACATCAAACCCGCGCAGCACATCACTCTCTACTGCCATCGCCCTGTCTTTAGAGGTGCTCTTGAAACCAACAGTCAGCCTACGGCGAGCGCAAAACCGCCCGTATCTTGACCGGAACGCCTATTCCGGTCAATACGCCAAAATGGCCGTTCATAAGGCGCGTGACTTTGATTTCTCTGGCCTTGAGCCAATTCAAACAAACGTTTGTATTGGACGCTGAGAGTGGTGTAGATATAATGCGCCACCAAAAGAGAAAGGTGGTCAATCGATTGTCCTCTTCCGGCGTTGCGCCGGGATTCATGGATGCGACACCCGACTTCCAAATTAGAAAAAAAACTGTTGAGCCTTGAGTAGGAGATAACCTGTGGAACGCGAATACATGGAATTCGACGTGGTCATCGTCGGTGCCGGCCCCGCTGGTCTTTCCGCCGCCTGCCGCTTGAAGCAGAAGGCCGCTGAAGCCGGTAAGGAAATCAGCGTCTGCGTGGTCGAAAAAGGCTCCGAAGTCGGTGCTCACATCCTGTCCGGCGCCGTGTTCGAACCACGGGCCCTGAACGAACTGTTCCCGAACTGGAAAGAACTCGGCGCGCCGCTGAACACGCCGGTAACCCGCGACGACATCTTCGTTCTCAAGAACGCTGAAAGCGCGCAGAAAATTCCAGACTTCTTTGTGCCCAAGACCATGCACAACGAAGGCAACTACATCATCTCCCTGGGCAACCTGTGCCGCTGGCTGGCCCAGCAGGCCGAGAACCTGGGCGTGGAAATCTACCCGGGCTTCGCCGCTCAGGAAGCGCTGATCGATGAGAACGGCGTGGTTCGCGGGATCATCACCGGTGACCTGGGCGTCGACCGCGAAGGCAACCCGAAGGAAGGCCTGTACACCCCCGGCATGGAACTGCGTGGCAAATACACGCTGTTCGCCGAAGGTTGCCGCGGCCACATCGGCAAGCAACTGATCAAGCGCTTCAACCTGGACACTGACGCTGATGCCCAGCACTACGGCATCGGCCTGAAAGAAATCTGGGAAGTCGATCCGGCCAAGCACCAGCCTGGCCTGGTGGTGCACACCGCCGGTTGGCCGATGGACATCATGGGCACCGAGAACACCGGTGGCTCGTTCCTCTACCACCTGGAAAACAACCAGGTCGTGGTTGGCCTGATCGTCGACCTGTCCTACAGCAACACCTACCTGTCGCCGTTCGACGAGTTCCAGCGCCTCAAGCATCACCCGGTGCTTGCCCAGTACCTGGAAGGCGGCAAGCGCATCAGCTACGGCGCACGTGCCATCAGCAAGGGCGGCCTGAACTCGCTGCCGAAAATGGTATTCAAGGGCGGCGCGCTGATCGGTTGCGACCTCGGCACCCTGAACTTCGCCAAGATCAAGGGCAGCCACACTGCGATGAAGTCCGGCATGCTCGCCGCTGAATCCGTGGCTGACGCGCTGTTCGCCGAGAAGGATGGCACCGAAGAGCTGACCACCTACGTCGACGCGTTCAAGAAGAGCTGGCTCTACGAAGAACTGTTCGCCAGCCGCAATTTCGGCCCGGCGATCCACAAGTTCGGCGCCATCGTCGGTGGCGGTTTCAACTGGCTGGACCAGAACATCTTCGGCGGCAAACTGCCGTTCACCTTGCACGACACCAAGCCGGATTACGCTTGCCTCAAGCTCGCGGCCGACTGCAAGAAGATCGACTACCCGAAACCGGACGGCAAGCTCAGCTTCGACAAATTGAGCTCGGTGTTCATCTCCGGTACCAACCACGAAGAAGAACAGCCGTGCCACCTGAAGCTGACCGACCCAAGCATCCCGATCAGCAAGAACCTGCCGCTATACGATGAACCGGCACAGCGTTACTGCCCGGCCGGCGTGTATGAAGTGATCACCAAGGAAGACGGCGAGAAGCGCTTCCAGATCAACGCCCAGAACTGCGTTCACTGCAAGACCTGCGACATCAAGGACCCTGCACAGAACATCACCTGGGTGACACCGGAAGGCGCTGGCGGCCCGACTTACCCGAACATGTAAGCCGAACCGCTGAACATCAAGGCTCCCGACATGGGGGCCTTTTTGTTGCCCGCGACTTAAGCCACACCACAAGACGAATGTGGGAGCGGGCCTGCGCGCGAATACGGTTGATCCTTCACCATTTATACTGACTGACACACCGTTTTCGCGAGCAAGTCGGATCGCCGCACCGCCGCCCCCACAGGGGATTGGCGGTGAGTCAGGCTGCACGTTCGTCGCCAGGATTACGCTCGAAGTACCGTTTGTACTCGCGACTGAACTGCGAAGTGCTCTGATACCCCACCCGATGCGCCACCTGCGCCACGCCCAACCCCTCCCCCACCAACAACTGCTGCGCCCGCAGCAGACGTAATCGCTTCAGATACTGTACCGGCGACAACAAGGTGCTGCGCTTGAAATGCTCGTGAAAGGTCGATGCACTCATGTTCGCGCAACTGGCCAGGGTCTCGACGTTCAACGGTTCGGCAAAATGCGCATGCAGATGACTGAGGGAGGCCGCGATCCGGGCGAACTGCCCCTGCTGCTCCACCAGTGCTCGCAATACATCGGCTTGCGGACCGCGCAATGCGACGAACAGCAGCTCACGCAAACGCGCTTGCCCCATGATCTGGCATTCCAGCGGATCGTGCAGGCAACGCAACAATCGTTCGACACAACCACGCATCGCATCATCGAGCACTGCGCAGGTCATGGACTCAGGTGTTTGCGCCGGAATATGCCGCCCCGGCGCCAGGCCCATCGCCAATACCAACTCGCCGAGCATCACCCGGTCGATCGCGACCGACACCCCGAGCATCGGCCCGTCCGGCGCGGCAAAGGTTTCACACTCGAACGGCACCGGCAGCGCCTGAATCAGGTAGTGCCCTGCGCCATATTCCAGGGTGCGCGGCCCCAGGTACGCCAGTTTGCTGCCCTGGGCGATGATCACCAGGCTCGGCTCGTAGATCTGCGGCCCACGGGCCACATCGCAGCTGGCCCGCAGAACCTGCACGCCCGGCAAGGCAGTCGGGACGAAACCGTCGCGAGTGGACAGCGGCTCGATCAGCGAAACCAGGGTGGCATTGGCATCAAGGTGACGGGTTAACAGCATCGGGGCACTTCACAGAAAAAATCGCGGAAAAAGGGACGAAAGCATCATCGCAGATCCGCTGACCAATGCGACGGCTCACACCCGCATGCCGGAGGAATAGGCATGACACCCGGAGGAATCACCATGGCCAGTACAGGGTTCGGCGCCCAGAATGCGCCACCTCACCCGTCAGCGCTTTTGCGAGGTTCACCATGTACACCGCCATCGGATACGCCGCCCAGTCGGCCACCACTCCCCTTGCCCCCGTGAAATTCGAACGTCGCAGCCCAAGGCCTGACGACGTTGCCATCGAGATTCTCTATTGCGGCGTCTGTCATTCCGACATCCATCAGGCCCGCAACGAGTGGGGCATTGCCGTTTACCCGCTGATGCCCGGCCACGAAATCGTAGGCAAGGTGACCGCCGTCGGTGTGAAAGTCACCCAGCACAAAGTCGGCGATCTGGTCGGTGTCGGCTGCATGGTCGACTCGTGCCGCAGCTGCGAAGCCTGCCAGGCCAACCTGGAGCAATACTGCCTCGAAGGCCCGACCCTGACCTACGCCACCCCGGACCGGGTCGACGGCAGCAACACCATGGGCGGCTACTCCGACAGCATCGTGGTCAGCGAGCACTTCGTGGTGCGCATTCCCAAGTCACTGGACCCGGCCAGCGCCGCGCCGATCCTGTGCGCCGGCATCACTACCTACTCGCCGCTCAAGCACTACGGCGTGAAGGCCGGTGACAAGGTCGGGATTCTCGGCATGGGTGGCCTGGGCCACATGGGTATCAAGTTCGCCAAGGCCCTGGGCGCGCAAGTGACGCTGTTCACCCGCTCGGCAAGCAAGGCCGAAGAGGCTCGCCGCCAGGGTGCGGACCATGTGATCGTGTCCACCGATGACGCGCAGATGCAGGCTGCCGCCGGTCACTTCGATTTCCTGCTCGACACCATTCCGGTGCAGCACGACCTCAACCCATACCTCGATACGCTGCGTTTCGACGGCGTGCATATCCTGGTGGGGTTGATCGAACCGGTGGAGCCACCGGTGCATGCCGCCAAACTGGTATTGGGACGTCGCGTGCTCGCCGGCTCGCTGATCGGCGGCATCGCCGAAACCCAGGAAGTGCTGGATTTCTGCGCCGAGCACAACATCACCTGCGACATCGAGATGCTCGACATCCGCCAGATCAACGAGGCTTACGCCCGCATGATCGCCGGTGACGTGAAATACCGCTTCGTCATCGACATGGCGACCCTCAAGGTTTAAACCTTAAGGCCAAGCTCCGCCGACAGCCGGGCCGTGACCCCTTTGATCAGGGGAATCAGCTCGGCCATTTTTTCCAGCGGCATATACGGTACGGTACTGGCGATGCTGATACCGGCGACAATGCGTTTGCTGGCATCGCGGATCGGCGCGGCTACGCAGCGGATCGACGGCTCGTTGTCTTCCAGGTCGAAGGCATAACCGCCGGCCACGTACTCGACCATGCGCTGCTCGAATTGCTCCCAGGATTGCTCCGGGTGCTGCGGCCAGAACTGGTTTTTCCCACCCACCGGCAGGCTGACTTCGTACAGGCGCTGCCACTCTTGCGGCGAATCATCGAGCATCAGCGCCTTGCCGATCCCGGTGCGCGCCAACGGCATGCGATGGCCGACCCGCGAACGCATTTCCGGACCATTGCGCCCCGGATTCTTGTGCAGGTACAGCACTTCGTCGCCCTCACGAATCGCCAGGTGAATGGTGTCGCCGGTCAACGCCGACAACTCATCCAGATACGGCCCGGCCAGGGTCACCAACGGCAACTCTTCACGGGCCTGAAAGCCCAACTCGATCAGTTTCGGCCCCAGCAGATAACCGACTTGCGGCACTACCCGCAGATAACGCTCGTCCACCAGGCAACTGGCCAGGCGATGGGTGGTGCTGCGCGTGGTGCCAATCAGCCGGGCGATTTCCTTGAGATCCCGGGCGCCGCTGGCCACGGCGTGAACCACACCCAAACCGCGAAGCAGGGTCTGGGTGCCGGTCGGCGCGGCGTCCTTGGCGATTTTTGGGGCGTCTTCCTGCATATCCAGCCTTTACCGTTGAGCGAGTGAACGGGCGGCATTATGGTCGCCCGAATGCCACGACTACAACTTGATACGCTCGACCTTGCCCACCAGCAAGATGTAGGACAGTGCGCCAATCAACGCCAGCACCGAAATGTAGGTGATTGCAGGGGCAAAAGAATCACCCGTCGCGAGGAAGCCGATCACGATAGGCGTGGCAATTGCCGACAGGTTGCCGATGAAGTTGAACACCCCGCCGGTCAGCCCGAGCAAGCGCGCCGGAGCCAAGGTCGACACCAGCGACCAGGTAATCGAGGCCAGGCCATTGCCAAAGAACGCCAGCGCGAGGAAGGCAATCACCAAGGGCGTCGACTCGACAAAGTTGGCGCCAATGATCGAGGTGGAAATCAGCAGGCCGCTGATGATCGGCAACTTGCGGGCGAAACCCACCGTGTAGCCGCGACGGATCAAAAAGTCCGAGAAGAACCCGGAACACAGCACACCGACAAAGGCCGCGAGAAACGGCAGCGACGCCAGCAGGCCGGATTTGATGAAGTCCATGCCGCGATACTTCACCAGGTAGGTCGGGAACCAGGTGAGGAAGAACCACAGGGTCGAGTTGAGGCAGAACTGCCCAAGGTAGATGCCCCACAGCTTGCGCTTGGTCAGGACGATCCCCAGGTCGGTCCAACTGAACCGGGCTTTGACCTTGGCCTGTTCGGCCTGGATATCCACCAGCCCGCCGCCCTCGCGGATCAGATCAATCTCTGCGTCATTGGCGCCTTTGAAATCCCGTGGTTCGCGATACACCGCGTACCAGATCACCGCCCACACAATGCCTACCGCTCCGGTGGCGACGAACACCATGTGCCAGCCGAATTCGTGCTGCAGCCAGGCCAGCACCGGCGTCAGGAAGGCCAGGCCGACGAACTGCCCGGAGGTGTAGAAACCGATGGCCGTGGCGCGCTCGCGCTCCGGGAACCAGGTGGTGACCACCCGGCTGTTGATCGGATAGGCCGGCGCTTCCAGGGCACCGACCGCCATGCGCAACACGAACAGCGCGATGAAGCTGGCGGCAAAGCCGAGCATCACCGTGGCCACCGACCACAGCAGCAAGGCGACGCTGTACAGAATCCGTGGCGGCACGCGGTCCACCAGCCAGCCGCCGGGGATCTGCATGGCGGCGTAGGTCCAGCCGAATGCGGAGAAGATCAGGCCGACGTGGATCGGGTCGATGCCCAGGTCACTGGTCAATGCCGGGGCGGCAATCGACAGGTTGCTGCGGTCCAGGTAATTGATCACCACAGTGATGAACAACAGCACCATGATGAAAAAACGCTTGCGGCTGGGCGTCACCAACGACGCCTGCCCGGTGAGGGTTTGCGGTTGCATGAGGGGTGCCTCTTCTTATGGTTATTGAGGTCAATTTTGAAGACTTGCACTACCCCCCTGTGGGAGCGAGCTTGCTCGCGATGACGGCGGCACATCCGGCATTGATGTGACTGACAGGACGCTATCGCGAGCAAGCTCGCTCCCACAGGGGTTCAGTGGTGTGTCAGGCACTCACCACTCGGCAAAACTGCCATCGGCATGGCGCCAGATCGGGTTGCGCCAGCGGTGGCCGATGGCGGCGCGTTCGATCACGTATTCCTCGTTGATCTCGATGCCCAGGCCCGGGCCGTTCGGGATCTTCACGAAGCCTTTGTCGTAGTCGAATACCCGTGGGTCTTTGACGTAGTCGAGCAGGTCGTTGCTCTCGTTGTAATGGATGCCCAGGCTCTGCTCCTGGATGAACGCGTTGTAGCAAGCCGCGTCCAGTTGCAGGCACGCCGCCAGGGCAATCGGGCCCAGCGGGCAATGCAGCGCCAGCGCCACGTCGTAGGCTTCGGCCATGTTGGCGATCTTGCGGGTTTCGGTGATGCCGCCAGCGTGGGAGGCATCCGGCTGGATGATGTCGACGTAGCCTTCGCTGAGCACACGCTTGAAATCCCAGCGCGAGAACAGGCGCTCACCCAGGGCAATCGGCGTACTGGTCAGCGGCGCCAGTTCTTTGAGCGCTTCGTAGTTTTCGCTGAGCACCGGCTCTTCGATGAACATCAGCTTGTACGGATCAAGCTCCTTCATCAGCACCTTGGCCATGGGCTTGTGCACCCGGCCATGGAAGTCCACGCCAATGCCGACGTTCGGGCCGACGGCATCGCGCACGGCAGCGACGTTGGCCAGGGCCTGGTCGACCTTGTCGAAGGTGTCGAGGAATTGCAGTTCTTCGGTGCCGTTCATTTTCACCGCGGTAAAACCACGCTCGACCGCTTCTTTCGCCGCCCGCGCGGTATCCGCCGGACGGTCGCCACCGATCCACGAATACACACGGATCTTGTCCCGCACCTGGCCACCCAACAGGTCGCTGACCGAGACGCCCAGCGCCTTGCCCTTGATGTCCCACAAGGCCTGGTCGATACCGGCCAGGGCGCTCATGTGGATCGCGCCGCCACGGTAGAAGCCGCCGCGATAGAGCACGGTCCAGATGTCTTCGATGTTGCGCGGGTCCTTGCCGATCAGGTAGTCGGACAATTCTTCAACGGCAGCGGCAACGGTGTGGGCGCGGCCTTCGACCACGGGCTCGCCCCAACCGGTGACGCCCTCGTCGGTTTCGACCTTGAGGAAGCACCAGCGCGGCGGAACGATGAAGGTGGTCAGTTTGGTGATTTTCATCTTTTGGCTCTCTTATTAGATGCAGCGCGCTCGGCGCTCAAAGAAGTCTTAGCGAAGGGCTTTCCAGGCAGCGACGTAGGCCTCGGCATTGGCCGCTACTTGCGCTGGCGTCATGCCCGGTTTGAACAGGCCGGAGCCGAGGCCGAAACCTTTGACGCCGGCGTCGATGAACGACTGCATGTTGTCCGGCGTGATCCCGCCGACTGGCGCCAGAAGGGTTCCGGCCGGCAACACCGCGAGCCAGGCTTTGACGACTGCCGGGCCCATCTGCTCGGCCGGAAACAGTTTCAGCACATCGGCGCCTTCAGCCAGTGCCGCGAAGGCTTCAGTCGGTGTGGCGACTCCCGGCGACAGGTACAGCCCTGCCGCTTTCGCCGCGCGTAAAACTTTCGGATCGCTATGGGGCATGACGATCACCTGGCCGCCCGCGGCTTTCACTTGTTCGACCTGCTCCGGGGTCAACACCGTACCGGCACCGATCAGGCAATCGGCGGGCAAGGTACTGCGCAGGATGCGGATACTTTCGTAGGGCTCAGGGGAATTGAGCGGCACTTCGATGACGCGAAATCCGGCGGCGTACAGCACTTCGCCGATGTCCGCCGCTTCCTGCGGACGCAGGCCACGCAGGATCGCGATCAGGCCGTTTTGCGTCAGGGCTTGTTTGAGCATGTCAGGACTCCAGTCAGGTTTAACGGGATGCGGTGCACGTGACCAGGCCGGCAGCCAGCGCCAGTTGCCACAACCCGCGTTCGGTGGCCTGTTCGGCCAGGATCACCCGGGCAAAACCGCAGGCGTCGAGCGCACGGCTGTAGCGGGCACAGAGTTGGGTGTTGCCGATGAGGATGATCGAAGGCAGATGCACGCTGTTGCGCCGGCGCCGTTGCACGTTGGCCAGCGCCACCAGCTCGTGGCCGATCAGCAGGCCGGACAGATAGTCCGCCTGGGCGGTGGCGCTCAACTCGCCGGTCAGCCCGAGACTGCGGGCGCTGAACAGGGTCGACAGCGGACCGATGTCACCGTCCGCCGACAACGCGACCCGCACGCCGCGATCAAACGCATCGCCATCGAAAGACCCGCCACTTTGCTGGGTGCGTCCGAGAATGCTGTGTTGACTGAGCACAGCGAAGACTTCGCCGGTCATGAAAGTGTCGAAGTGCATGATGCAGCCGTCGGCCACTTCCACCCATTTCGAGTGGCTGCCCGGCAGGCCGATCAGCAGATCAGCGCCCGCCTCGCTCGTCAGGTTTTGCAGCACGCCGAGCACCTGGGTTTCTTCGCCGCGCATCACATTCGGCAAAGGCGAACGCTCGATGACGCCGGGCACGATGTGCACATCGACGCCGCGCAGGCTGTGCACGGTTTGCAAGGCAGTACCGAGCGTGGCGACATTCGCCGGCGTGTCGCGGTAGGCCGTTTCGCGCCAACCCTGCGCGCTGCCGACCATGCCGCAGGCAATCACCGGCAAATCCGGTTGGGCATCGAGCCAGTCGCCGCAAGCCTCATCGAAGGCCAGTTCGAAACCATCGGCGCATTCCCGGCCGCCAATGATTCGCGGCGCTTTCGGCAGCTGCATGATCCCCGACGACAGCGAACGCTGTTCGAGCACTTGGCCGCCTTCAGCCAGTTTGTAAGCACGTAATGAGGTTGTCCCCCAGTCGAGCGCGATCAATTGCGCCTGCATCGCTTCACCTGTTTTGGTTTTTGGCAGTGAGTGAGCGGGACTATAAACCTGAGACGGGACAAATCTCAATATATAAATATCAATCCCATATTGTGAGACGCGACAAAAAAAGATCGCAGCCTTCGACAGCTCCTACACGGGATCGTCCGCCGCGGTTTGGCGGTGTACATCGATCCGTAGGAGCTGCCGAAGGCTGCGATCTTTTAAGAAGTTTCAGTTACCCGAAGCAAAATCCCGCAACACCGCCCCATCCATCCGATAGCGCACCCACTCCTCCTGCGGCTGCGCCCCCAGGGATTTGTAGAAATCGATGGCCGGTGTATTCCACTCCAGCACGCTCCACTCGAAACGGCCACAGTCGTTGGCGCAGGCGATTTTCGCCAGTTGCCGCAGCAGGGTCTTGCCCGCACCGCCGCCGCGCTGTTCCGGGGTGATGTAAAGGTCTTCGAGGTACAGGCAGTTGCTGCCAAGCCAGGTGGAATAGCTGAAGAAGAACACCGCGAAACCGATGGGGGCACCGTCGCGCAGGCAAATCAGGCCATGGGCGGTGGCACCTTCGCTGAACAGGCTGCGCTCGATATCGGCAACGCTGGCGATGACTTCATGGCGGGCACGTTCGTAGTCGGCCAGTTCAGTGATGAACGCGAGGATTTGCGGTGCGTCACTGGGGGTCGCCGGGCGGATTTCGATCGTCATGGACGTGCCTTGTCAAAAGTGGAAAACGCCATACTAAGTCGGCGCGTGACGTGTGGCGAGAGAGCTTGCTCACTGGCCACAAATGCGCTCATTACTCCGGCCAACACTAACCCTGGAATCGATAACCTCGGACCTAACATTTGGGCACTGCGTGGTTAGATAGCCGCGCTGCTCATTCAGCCGGTCAAGGAACCGCGTCATGCCTACCGCAATACCCCCAGTTTCAAGCAAGCTGTTCGGCCTGTTCTGCCTCGCCAGTTACCTGTTGTCGTTGTCCTACGGTTCAACATTTTTGCTGTCGTTGTTGATTGGTTCGCGCGGCGGTAACGAACACGACGCCGGCAGTGTGATTTCGGCGGCGATGCTCAGCACCTTTGCGGCGGTGATTGTTTCCGGTCATTTGTCCGACTTGCTCGGCGCCGCCCGATCGGTGGCGTTGTTCGGTGTGTTGCTGGTAGCAGCCAGCCTGGGCTTCGCCCTGACCCCGGGCTTCGGTCACCTGCTGTTGTTTTTCGGACTGCTGCTGGGCCTGGGCTGGGGCGTGTTCTACACCCTGGGGCCGATCATCGTCGCGAGTCTTGTGACTCCCGCGCAGCGCGCCAAATACTTCGCCCTGTTGTCGGGCAGCATGATGACCGGAATCGGCAGCGGCCCTTTGCTCGGCCGCGCGGCGAGTGCGCTCGGTTATCCGGTGACGGCGGCGTTTTACCTGGCGGCGCTGGCCAGCCTGATCGGCGTTTTGCTGTTCTGGCGCCTGGATCGACAACTGAAACAGACGCCCGCGCAATCTGGCAGCGTGTCGCGGATTTCCTGGCGTGCAGCGACTCAGGTGCTGTCGTCCAGGGCCGTTTTCCCGATCATCATGGTTGGCCTCGGCGGTTGTGTGTTCGGTGGTCTGTCGAGCTTTCAAACCAGTTACGCGGCGGCGCACTCACTCGACTATTCGCTGTTCTTCCTCGGCTTCATGAGCGCGGCGATCAGCGGCCGCATGCTGGTTGCCGGGTTCGTGGTCAAGCGCGATCCGTTCCGTGCGTCATGCGTACTTTCGGGGTTGATGCTGGCATCGATCGTGATGTTCGGTTTTGTCGTCGACAGCAGCTTCAGCTATGTGCTCGCGGCGGTGATGCTCGGGATCGGTTATGGCCTGACCTACTCGGTGATCAACGGCCTGGCCGCCAATGAAGCGCCGAACGGCAGCACCGCGCAATCCCTGCTGCTGTTCAGCCTGTCGTACTTCATCGGCGTGTTCGGTTTTCCATTGCTGGCCGGGAAAATCATCGTTGAACAAGGCATGCCCACGCTGTTGCTCACGGTGTTGGCGGTTGCCTCGCTCAACTGGCTGATCACCGTGGGCCGATTGATCTGGCGCAGGGCCACAGCAGTCAGGGCACTGGAACAGGCTTGAGCCGTTCGTCGCTGACAATGCACCCATCCGGATCGAGGGCGGACTAATCAGGTAAGGACTCTACTCGTTGGAGACACCGCCATGACCCTGTCCAGGTTGACCGCCCTCGTTCTCACTGCGCTTTTGTCCGCAGCCTCCTTCGCCGGGACCATCGGCTCGAGCACCGGCCCGACCAATCCGGTGGAAAAACCCAGGGCTCCCGCCATCCAGAGTGCCCCCGGCATGAACACCGATGGCACGACGATCGACCATAACCTGCCGCCCGCCACCGGCACCGACCCGCGGATTCAAGGCAATGACGCGGGACGTAAGGGCGGGCCGAACCTGCCGGAGAAAAAAACACCCGGCAGTGGTGGCCTCGGTTCAAGCACCACCGAGGACGAGGAAAGCAACATGAGCCAGTAATGAAGCCAGGAGAAATCCCATGCCTCGTGGAAGCAAAACCAAATACACCGCCGAGCAAAAACGCAAGGCGCAACACATCGAAGACAGTTACGAAAACAAAGGCGTCTCAAAAGACGAAGCAGAAGCCCGCGCCTGGGCGACAGTCAACAAGCAGTCCGGCGGCGGCGAGCGGGCCGGCGGTTCGGGACGCAAGAAGCCGGCCAGTGCAAAATCGGCCGATCGCAAGGAGTCGGCGCGTCGGGCGGTGGCCACTCGTGAGGGACACTCGCGTGGCAGCAGGGCCTCCAGAGAGACCCAGACGGTCGATAGCTTGAGGAAGGAAGCCCGGGCCAAGGGTATTCCGGGAAGATCGGGGATGCGCAAGCAGGAGTTGATCGAGGCGTTGCGCAAGGCGGGTTAAGGCCAACTGTTTTGTACATGGTCCAATGTGGGAGCGGGCTTGCTCGCGAAGACGTCAGCACATCCAACATCGATGTGACCGACAGATCGCTTTCGCGAGCAAGTCGAATCGTCGCACCGCCGCTCCCACAGGAGATCATCTGTACCTTCAGACTTCGGTGGTCAGCGCTGTTTCAGTCGATCAATGACCACCGCCAACAACAAAATCGAACCCCGGATCACATACTGATAAAACGTATCGATGTTCTTCAGGTTCATCGCATTTTCGATGATCGCCAGAATCAACACCCCGGCGATCACGTGCCGGATCATGCCGATCCCGCCACTCAACGACACCCCGCCCAGCACGCAGGCCGAGATCACCGTCAGCTCGAAACCCTGGCCGATCATTGGCTGGCCGGAGGTCATGCGCGACGCCAGGATCACCCCGGCCAACGCGCCGATCACACCGTGCACGGCGAAGATGATGATCTTGGTCCGGTCGACATTCACACCGGCCAGCAGCGCCGCTTCCTGATTGCCGCCAATAGCCATGGTATTGCGCCCGTAGGTGGTGTAGTTCAGCAGCCAGCCGAAGAACAGAAAGCAGACGATAGTGATCAGGATCGGTACCGGCACGCCAAACATCTGGCCGTTACCGAACACGAAAAACGATTCCTGGGACACCCCCACCGCTTTGCCGTTGGCAAAGATGTAGGCCAGGCCACGCACGATCTGCATGGTCGCCAGCGTGGTGATCAGCGCGTTGACCCGCAGCTTGGCGATCACTATCCCGTTGATCAGCCCGACGATCAGGCCCATCACCAGCGCCGCACAGACACCGAGAAACACACTGTTGGTATCGCGCATCACCACCGCCGCAACCACCCCGGCGCAGGCAATCACCGAGCCCACCGACAAGTCGAAATGCCCGGACGCCAGACAATACAACATGGTGCACGCAGCAATCCCGGTGGTGGAAATCGCCAGGCCCAGGCCGCGCATGTTCAGCGGTGAAAGGAAGTTGTCGATCAGCAAGGTGCAGGCGACAAAGATGCCGACCGCCGCCAGCAGCATCACCCAGTCATCGAGGAAACGCCGCAGGTCCAGCGGTTTGCGTGTAGTCGGCAGGGTGTTGTTTTGGGTTGTCATCATAGTCACCTCTCAGTTCGCCACGCCGTCGGCGCGTTGGCGCGGCAAAGCCAGTTGCAGCAGGTTGGATTCGTTGGCCTGTTCGCGGCTCAGCTCGCCACGCAGGGCGCCTTCGCACAGCACCAGGATGCGGTCGGAAATGCCCATGACTTCCATCAAGTCGCTGGACACCACAATCACCGCGATCCCCTCGGCGGCCAGGTTATGGATGATCTGGTAGATCTCGGCCTTGGCACCGATGTCGATGCCGCGAGTGGGTTCGTCGAGCAGCAGCACCTTCATCGGCATCGACAGCCAGCGGCCGAGAATGGCCTTCTGCTGATTGCCACCGGACAGGTACATGATTTTCTGCGCCGGGTTGGGCGTCTTCACTTTCAGCGCCCTGATCTGCTGCTCGGCGTTGTCCTTCTCCCACAGGCCGCGCAACAGGCAACCGAAGGTGGAGTGAGCACTGCGGGCACTGATGTTGATGTTCTCGGCGACGCTGGCCAGCGGCAGGATGCCTTCCTTCTTGCGGTCCTCGGGACACAACAGGATCCCGGCGGCAATCGCGTCCCGGGGTGAACGCAGCTTCAGTTCATGGCCTCGAAGTTTCAGCTGTCCGGCGCTGTTGCGCGCCAGGCCGCTGAGCAGGCGCAACAGCTCGGTGCGTCCAGCACCGACCAGCCCGAACAGCCCGAGGATTTCACCTTTGTGCACCTCAAAACTCACCGGTTCGCGCAACCCCGGCCCGAGCAGGCCATCGACCTTGAGAGCCACCGCGCCGCGCTGGCGTGGGCGGTAATCGTAGATGTCCTGGATGTCGCGCCCGACCATGCAGGTGACCAGTTGATCGTGGGTCAGCTGGTTCATGTCGTCGAAGGTGCGCACGTAACGCCCGTCCTTGAACACCGTCACCGCGTTGCAGATGCGGAACACTTCTTCCATGCGGTGGGATACGTAGAGCACCACTTTGCCCTCGTCCCGCAGCCGGCCGATGATCGCCATCAAGCGGTCGATCTCCCGTGCCGAAAGGCTGCTGGTGGGTTCGTCGAAGGCAATCACGTGGGCGCCACGGGACAACGCCTTGGCGATTTCCACCAGTTGCCGCTGGCCGAGAGACAGGCGTCCGACTTTCTCTTGGGGGTCGATTTCATCGGCCAGGCCTTTGAGACAGGCCAGTGCCTGCTGGCGCAGGGTACTGCGATTGATCAGGCCGAAACTGGCGGGCAGATGCCCGAGAAACAGGTTCTCGGCCACGGTCATTTCCGGCACCAGATGCAGCTCCTGGTGGATCACCGCGACGCCACTGCCGATGCTGTCGGCGGTGGACTTGAAGTCCATCGTCCGCTCGCCGATCTGCAAGGCACCGCTGCAAGGCGTGTAGGCCCCGCCAAGGATTTTCAGCAGTGTCGACTTGCCGGCGCCGTTCTCGCCCATCAAGGCATGAACCTGCCCCGGATGGGCGACGAAGCTGATGTTGTCCAGCGCCTTCACCCCGGGAAAGGTCTTGCCGATCCCGTTGAAGCGCAAGCTGCCGGTAAGGCTGTGTTCCTGTTGGATTGTTTGCGCGTGCATAACCACCTCTTCACACCGATCAGGCAGCCCCGCCGCCGGGGCCACCGCTGAAATCAAACGGCTGTCAGTTCCATAGGCCGATCTTTTCCAGTTCCTGCTTGAAGTTGTCGCGGGTGATCAGCGTCACGTCATCCATGGCGGTGTACTTCGCCGGTTCTTTGCCAGTGGTGACCCACTCGTACATCATGCTGGCGGTGTTGTAGCCCTCGATGTGCGGGCTCGGCAGCATCGAACCGTAGAAGCCGCTGTCGGGTTTCTTCAGCTCGCCGATGGCGTCGGTACCGTTGATGCCGATGCCGATCACGTTGGCCGCGGCAAAACCGGCGCTCTCGGTGGCGCGCACACCGCCCAGGACGGTGTTGTCATTCATGCCGCCGATGATCAGGTTCTTCGCCGCCCCCGGCAGTTTCACCAGGGCCGAGTTGGTGGCGTCCATGCTGCCCGGCACGTCGAGGGTCTTGAGGGCCGCGAACAGGATGTGGTCTTTCGGCATACCGGCATCTTCCAGCGCTTTGACCGAACCGTCGGTGCGCTTCTTGCCGGTGTCGAGTTCGTTGTAGGTGTTGATCACCGCATAGGTGTCTTTCCAGTCCCAGCCGCGCTTCTTCGCTTCGGTCGCCATGGCACTGCCTTGTTTCTGGCCGACTTCGAAGGCAGCCATGCCGAGGTACGGCACGTCTTCCATGAACTTGCCGCCGGCATCGACGAAACGGTCATCGACGGCGATCACTTTCAACCCGTTGAGCCTGGCCTTGGCCATGATCGCAGGTCCCAGGGACACGTCCGGCGGGCAGATCACGAACCCCTTGGCGCCGTTGGCCGCGAGGCTGTCGATGGCCGAAAGGGTTTTCTCGCCGTCCGGCACGGCGATCTTGATCAGGGTGAAGCCCTTCTCTTTCCCGGCCTTTTCGGCAAAGGCCCACTCGGTCTGGAACCAGGGTTCTTCCGCCTGCTTGACCAGGAAACCGATCTTCACTTCTTCGGCTGCCAGCAGCGTGCTGCTCAGGCTGAACGCCGAGACCGCCAACGCGGCACAGCAGAGGGAACGGATAGCATGACGACGATTCATAAGCTGACTCCTTGTTATTTTTCTTGAGCGTTCTTTGAAAGCGTTCTTTGTTAACCAGCGGGCAGTAAAAACATACCGCCAATAGTCATATCGTATGATGATTGGATTTCAGACGTACCAAGGCGGCTGAAAGCCCGATCGCTCAGTCGTGGTACATCACCGAGCGACCACCATCGACGGTGATGCACGAGGCATTGATGAACGGTGCTTCATCACTGGCCAGGAACACGGCGGTCATTGCCACTTCGATCGGCTGCCCGATGCGGCGCGGCGGGTGCAAGTCGAACGCGCGCTGGCGTTCGGCGTGGGGGTCGGCAAAACCGTTCCAGTAATCGACGTTCAACTGGGTTTCGATGTAGCCCGGCGCGATCGCGTTGACGCGCACACCCTTGGGCGCATATTCGATGCCCAGCGCACGGGTCAGGCCGAGCAGGCCATGCTTGGCCACCGGGTACGGGAAGCACCCCGGAATGATGTGGGTGGAATGGGTGGATGCGATATTGATGATGCTGCCGATGCCCTGCTCGATCATCTGCGGCAGCACTGCCTTGCAACCGTACCAGGCGCCATCGAGGTCGATGGCGAAGCAACGACGCCAGTCTTCTTCGGTCATTTCCAGCGGATCGCGAAACACGTTGACCCCGGCGCAGTTGACCAGCACGTCGATCCGGCCGTGCAGGTCGATCGCCAACCGGGCCATGGCGTGCAGATCCTGCTGACGCGACACATCAGCTTTTATTGCCACCACATCGGCGCCCTGGTCCCGCCAGTGCGCCGCGACCTTCTCGACTTTCTCGGCCTGAATGTCGCTGATGATCAGCCTGGCCTGCTGGGACGCGAAGGTCGCCACAATCGCTTCGCCAATCCCCTGGGCGGCACCGGTCAGCAATACGACCTTGCCTTTCAGGCGTTCGCCCTTGGGCGGTTCGGGCACTGGTGGCAATGACAGTGGTTCAGCCATGGATCAAGACTCCTGTTCGAAGACACGACGAAAACCGGGCATCTGTCGATGTCCGGTCAAAAGGCGCTGGGTAGGAAACAGGTGAGTGCGAAAACGTTTCAGCTCGGAAACGCCCTGAGGCACTGGCTCCGCAAGGGAACACGGGGAAACTTCGCTGCATCACTTCACCTGTTTTGTTTTTTTAAGTGTGAGTGCATGTAACTGGTGGGGCCGACTATAAACCCGGCACGCAGAAAATCTCAATATATATATTTACATCCCATATTTTGGGATTTACCCAGCGAAGCGAGTACAGTGCTTCCCGGGCACATCTACCGGGATCGACAACACCGCCCCGTCCAACGGATGGCCCAGCGGACTCGCCGCGCTGGTGATGTACAGGGTTTTCAGGTCTGCACCGCCAAACACACAGCTGGTGGGGCGACTGACCGGCAGCTCGATGATTCGATCGACCTTGCCGTCCGGGCTCAACCTGAGCAGGCAGCTGCCGTCCCAACGGGCATTCCAGATAAAACCTTCGGCATCTATCGCCGAACCGTCCGGGCCGCCACGCCCGTGCGGACCAAACCAGACCTGCGGCGCATCGAGGGCACCGTCGGTACGGATGAAATGTCGATACAAGGTGCCGTCGAGGCTGTCGCCGAAATACACGCTGGTGGCGTCATCGCTCCACAGCAGCGTGTTGGGAATGCCCAGATTGCGCAGCAACGGTGCAACCCGCCCGTCGCGATCGATGCGGAACAACCCACCGGAACGACGGACGATGGGCAGGTCTTCGCCGTTTACGCCGATGTTGTTTTGCATGGTGCCGAGCCAGAGCCGGCCCTGGGCGTCGCAGCGGGCTTCGTTGGGGCGATTGCCCGGTTGCGGATCGGCCACGCAAAACAATGTCAGGCGCGGCGCCAGGCCGGGTGAATCGAGATCGAGGCGATACACGCCGCTGCTCAATGTCACCAGGGCGTCGCCGCTCTCACAGGGAATGAACGCCGACACGTGCTCCGGCATCTGCCATATCTGCACGTTGGCACCGATCAATCGCAGCGCCTGTCTGCCGGCGATATCCACCCAGTACAGGGCTTGGGTGGGGGCATCCCAGAACGGGCCTTCGCCCAGTTGTGCCCGATGTTCGGTCACCGCGGTCCACGCCATGAAACCTCCTGCATTGTTCTTGTTTTTATGTGGGGATTTTCGTTGTCAGCTGGCCTTTTTATCCGCCATGACTTGCGGGTAGTAACGCTTGATCGCCAAGTCCGCGTTGTCGATCAGGGTCATGCAGGCCCAGACACCCCGGGCGGTATCCCGGGCCGCGATAGCCTCGGCCAGGTCCCGGTGAATCGGCAGGGTGCGACGCAGTTCATCCGGGTCGGCGGCGGACACTTCAAAGGCCACCGCCAGCAACGCACCGAGGGCGGGAACCATTTGTTCGATGAATTGGTTGTGGCTGGCGGCGAGGATGCACTCGTGGAAAAACTGGTCGGCACGGTTGTAATCGATGCCGCTGTCCACCGCCCGTTCCAGCGCATTGCAGGCCAACAGGATCGCGTTCACCTGTTCGCCGGTTGCGCGCTCGCAGGCCCAGCGCACGGCCATCGGTTCGATGGTGCGGCGCAGGTCGAGCAGATCGTCGACGAAGTTTTCCGGCAAGCCGCTGCGCGACAGCCAGCCGACGACTTGTGGATCGAAGAGGTTCCAGCGCCGCACCGGCAAAACCCGCGTGCCGACTTTCGGCCCGACCTCGAGCATGCCTTTGGCAACCAGGGTCTTGATGGCTTCACGGATGACCGTGCGGCTTACACCAAGTTGTTCGCCAAGGTCGGCTTCGACCTTGAGTGACTCACCCGGCTTGACCTGCCCCGTGGCGAGCCAGCAACCCAACCAGTCAACCGTCGATGCATGAAAGCTGCTGGACATGGACACCTCAAAGCCGTACGTGATGGAAGCTCACGCTAATCATCATACGATTGGATGTCAAATAAAAAAGATCGCAGCCTGCGGCAGCTCCTACAGGAGTCCACATTCCCCTGTAGGAGCTGCCGCAGGCTGCGATCTTTTCAAGGCTCAAGCCCGATGGGGAAGAACTCGCCGCCACTCCATACACCGAGCCAGCGCTGGCCGTCGATCTCGCGACTCACCGCCAGCTCCACCAATTGATAGAACACGTTGCGATGGATCAAGGCTTCAAGATTGCTGCGCACATGCACGTAAGGGGCCGGCTCTTGCGTTACCGGGTCGATGACCACACGCATCGGATGATCGACGCCGGCCTCGGTGGTTTCATCGACGTTGGTGGTAAAGCGCAACAGCTGCGCCTCGCCCTCGCCTTCCACGTCCACTGCAATCGCCACGAACGGCGCATCGTCGACCTTGATGCCGACCTTTTCCACCGGAGTGATCAGGAAATAATCATCGCCGTCGCGGCGAATGATGGTGGAGAACAGTTTGACCATCGGCTTGCGCCCGATCGGCGTGCCCAGGTAATACCAGGTGCCGTCCCGGGCGATGCGCATGTCGATGTCGCCGCAGAAATCGGGATTCCACAGGTGCACCGGCGGCAAGCCTTTGGTCTTGGGGATTTGCCCCAGCAGGTCGTTGGCTTTTTGCGGGCCACTCATGGCGTTCTCCTCGGGATTACTGGTCACTGAGCCCCAGCAGGCTGCGCGCGTATTGCTCCAGCGGCGGGCCCATCAGGTCTTCGGGTTTTTTATCGTGGAACGTCAGTAAACCGCCACGACTCTTGATGGTTGCAGTATCAATCAAATACTGGGTGCTGGTCTCGATCAACATGATCTGAATCATACCGCTGTCGATACCGAGACGATCGAGGGCTTCCTGGTCCAGCCACTCGTCCGAGTTGCCGATACGGTCGTCAGACTTGGCAAACCGGGTGTAAAGCAGATAGTGCGCACCGGCGGCACGGGCCTCGCCCATGGCCTGGTCGAGGCCTTCCGGCGTGCGGGCACGGCGGACCATCGGGAAGTATTCGACGAAGCCATCGAACGCGACTTCGGCAATCACGTTGGGCCGCGGATAAACGGCGCTGCCTGGCGGCATGAAAGCGCCCTGGGCGATGTAGACGAACGAGTCCGGCTGAATGCGCAGGTTGTTTACACGACGGCTGTCACTGTGGTCGAGCAACCCCGCATCGCTCATATGGTAACGAGTCCCTTCGGCCATATCGCTGACGTTCATGCAGCCACCAAGTGCCAAAACGGCCAGCAGCAAAACCAGGCTACGCATCCTATCCTCCAGAGGCCGGTGTCGGAAAACCGGCGAATGGCCGTAGGATGCAGCTTTTGCGCCAGCTCATTCACATCAGCATCTGACAGACCGAATCGCGAGCAAGCTCGCTCCCACAGATGATATGCGATCCCCTGTGGGAGCGAGCTTGCTCGCGATTGCGAAGGATCAACCGCCGATAATCTTCATGACAGTCGCACCACCGGAGAACGCCACTTCCTGCTTGTCCCCCAAGGCTTTCACCAGCAGCCGCTGCAAGGCCGGCAGCGCCTGATGGCGCGGCTTGTCCAGCAGATCGCCGATGTAATGGCGATTGCTCGACGACAGGCAGCCATGCAGCCACCCGGTGGAAGATAAACGAAGGCGCGAGCAAGTACGGCAGAACGGCACACTTTCGTTGGCGATCACGCCGAAATGGCCTCGCCCCGGAATTTCATAGCGCACCGCTGTCGCATCGACGGGCGCGTCGGCTTGCAGATATTCGTAGCGCTCGCCGATCAGGCTCAGCAATTGCTGGAGGCTGACGAACTGTTGCAAAAAGGCATTGGAGTCGTTGGCCAGATGGCCCATGCGCATCAACTCGATAAAGCGCAGTTCATAACCGCGCTCCAGGCAATAGTCGAGCAGCGGCATCACTTGATCGAGGTTTTGTCCGCGCAGCGGCACCATGTTGACCTTGATCTTCATGCCGGCCGCACTGGCCTCGTTCATGCCGTCGAGCACGGTGGCCAGGTCGCCGCCCCGGGCAATGCCGCGGAACGCACTGGCGTCGAGGGTATCGAGGGAAACGTTGAGGCGCCGAATGCCGGCGTTCACCAGCAGCGGCAGTTTCTTCGCCAGCAACTGGCCATTGGTGGTCAGGCTGATGTCTTCCAGGCCCATCTGCCCGACCGCCGTCATGAACGCTTCGAGTTTCGGGCTGACCAGCGGCTCGCCGCCGGTAATGCGCAGACGCTCGATGCCCGCTGCTTCAATCAGATAAGCCACGCCGCGCGCCATGGCTTCGGCCGACAATTCATCCTGCGCAGCCACCAGCCGCTTGCCGTTGGGCACGCAGTAGGTACAAGCGTAATTGCAGGCTGAGGTCAGACTGATTCGCAAGTTGCGAAAACGCCTGCCTTGACGGTCAACGATCATGGTCACTCCGGCGGAAGAATATCGGGCCACTAAAACTTGACTCAGAAATCAAGTTTTAGCAAGTCCTCTACCTGAGTATATTCCTGCGGTACTGCGCCATGTAGCGAAATCATGGCGCAATAAGGCAACTGAATGGCTCAGCTGCCGGAAGTGTCGGTGTCACGCTTGCGCTTGTTGCCCATGCGCACGCCGATGTCCATCAGGAACTGGAAGAAACCTTCCTGATCTTCCAGCACATTGCTCCAGAACGGCGAGTGATACAGCGCGACGGCACCGTGCACCAGCGCCCAGGACGCGCAGTAGTGGAAGTAAGGCGGCACGTCTTCCAGCTTGCCTTCGCTGATCCGCCCCTTGATCAGCAGGGTCAGGCGTTCGAAGTTCGAGGCACGGATCTTGTGCAACTCCTCGATCATCTCCGGCACCTGGTTGCCCTTGACCACTTTCTCTTCGAGGCGGTCGAACAGGCGATAGCGTTGTGGATCGCGCATGCGGAATTCGAAGTAGGCCCGGGACAGGGCTTCCTTGTCCTTGTCGACATCGGCCGAATGCAGCAGAGCGTTCAAATCGCGCTCGTAGTCGAGCATCAGGCGCAGATAGATTTCCGCCTTGGATTTGAAGTGCTTGTAGATCGTGCCTTTACCGATACCGACGGCATCAGCAATCATCTCGACGGTGACACTGTCTTCACCTTGTTCGAGGAACAGCTTGAGCGCGGTATCGAGAATTTCCTGCTCGCGGCGACGGAATTCACGGACCTTACGAGGTTCTTTATGCATAAGAAAAGGTCTGTCGGGGTCAAAATTCGAAGCCGCGTATTATGCCTAACTTGCGCAAAAATGCACGGATCATCCGACCATATCTGCGCTTTCTGGTCATTCCGCGTACGTTTACAGGGTGATGAGAACTCTTCCGAAGCGCACGTATTCCAAATTTGTTTAAAAACCCGTGCCGCTAAACTGGACGAGGCGCAATCCTGATCAATACTTGAACTGTCGGCGGGGCATCTCCCCCAAGTGTCACGCCGATATTGGTACCAACGGACCGCGTGCCATTGTTTTACTCCTAATGGTCTTAACCCGGATTCACCCCCCAGAACCCGGGTTTTTTTTGCCTGCGATTTAACCTTTTACGTGTGCCAGCGGGAACAGTCGCTTGAAATTCGCCGTGGTTTGCTCGGCAAACCGCTCGTAGGGCTCACCACGCAACATTGCCAGAAATTCCGCAACTTCACGCACGTACTGCGGCAGGTTTGGCTTGCCGCGATAGGGAATCGGCGCCAGGTACGGCGAGTCGGTTTCCACCAGCAATCGGTCGGCCGGCACCTTGCTGGCCACATCGCGCAACGCATCGGCATTGCGAAAAGTGACAATCCCGGACAGGGAAATGTAATAGCCCATGTCCAGCGCGGCTTTCGCCATCTCCCAGTCTTCGGTAAAGCAATGCAATACGCCCGCCTGGGGCAGCGCTGCTTCACGCAGCAAGTCCAGGGTATCGGAGCGGGCGCCACGGGTGTGGATGATCACCGGTTTGCCGGTCTGTTGCGCCGCTTGCAGATGCAGTCGGAAGGACTCCTGCTGCAACTCTGCTGCTTCCGGTTCGTAGTGATAGTCCAGGCCGGTTTCGCCAATCGCCACCACCCGCGGGTGATTGAGCTCCTGCAACAGCCAGTCCAGCGCCGGCGCGGCACCCGGCTGCACATCCAGAGGGTGTACGCCCACCGAGCAGTCGACGTCGTCATAACGTTCGGCCAGGGCCTTGACGTCGGCCGCGTTGTCCGCGCTGACACCGATACACAGAAAGTGCCCTACCCCGCGCTGCCGGGCTGCATCAAGGGCAGCATCCAGGGAGCCGTCGTGGGCGGTCAGGTCGAGGCGATCAAGGTGACAATGGGAATCTACGAGCATAAGGCGCTGCAACTTGTATCGAATGGGTGGGACGGTCGGATGTACCGATACTCAGAGTTTAGGCGCAGACGGTCATCGCTGGGCAGGCAACGACGCCCATTGCACCAGCAATGCCTCCAGCAGCAAGGCCGGATTGAGGTTGGCCTTGCTCAGGACTTTCTGTCGCTGGGCGAGGATCCAGTCCTGGATATCGAGGACTTTGCCCTGGGCGCTTTTCTGCGCCAGGTATTGCACGACCTTGCGCATGTCGGCAAGGCCGAGGCCAGCTTCGTCCTGGGTCAACTGATAGCGCAGGATCAGGCTCGACCAATCGCAGAACCAGTCGAACAGGCGCAACATCGGAATGTTTTTCCATTCTTCGGCCAGCTGCGTCGGCGACTGCTGTTGCTTGAGGAGTTTTTTCACCCCTTCCACCACGTGCGCGCGCTGTTCACGCACGCCCTGGCCCTGGAGGTTGACCGCCGCCAGCGGCGAACCGGCGGCCAGCGTGAGCAGTTCGACGCGCTCGTCTTCGGAACACTCCGGCAGCGCCTGGGCCAGCCATTTCAAACTCATGGCCTCGCCCGGTAGCGGACAGGCCTGCTGCACGCAGCGACTCTTGATGGTTGGCAACAAGCGGCTCGGCTGATGGCTGACCAGCAACAGGACGGTATCGCCGGACGGTTCTTCAAGGCTTTTGAGCAAGGCGTTGGCGGCGTTGATGTTCATCGACTCGACCGGCTCGATCAGCACCACCTTGCGCCCGCCCAACTGCGCGGTCTGCACCACGAAACCGACCAGGTCGCGAACCTGGTCGACCTTGATCGCCTTGTCGGCTTCTTCGGGCTCCAGGATGTAGTTATCCGGGTGGCTGCCTGCCTTGAGCAGCAGGCATGATTTGCATTCGCCACAGGCCTCCAGTGCGTTCGGGCGCTGGCACAGCAAGCTGGCCATCAAGCGCTCGGCCAGTGCCCGCTTGCCGATCCCGGCCGGGCCATGCAGCAGGTAGGCGTGCGCATGCTGGGCGCGACCGGCCAGTTGCTGCCAGAGGGCTTCCTGCCACGGGTAGGCCTCAGCCACGGTTCAACTCCAGCAGGCGCGGCAGTAAGGCATCCAGCGATTGCTGGACCTTTGCCAACGGCTGGGCAGCATCGACCAGCACATAACGCGCCGGATCCGCCTTGGCGCGCTCGAGAAAGGCACTGCGCACGGCATCGAAAAAGGTCCGGCCTTCAAGCTCGAAGCGATCCAGACGACCACGAGCGCTGGCGCGAGCCAGGCCGACCTCGACAGGCAGATCGAAAATCAGTGTCAGGTCCGGGCGCAGATCGCCCTGGACGAAGGCTTCCAGGGTCGCGATGCGTTCCAGCGACAAGCCCCGACCGCCACCCTGGTAGGCGTATGTCGAATCGGTGAAACGATCACACAAGACCACGGCACCGCGAGCCAGCGCCGGGCGAATCACCTCGGCCAGGTGCTGGGCACGCGCGGCGAACACCAGCAGCAGCTCGGTGTCCGGGTTCATGACTTCATCGACCGGAGCCAGCAGCACGTCACGGATGCGCTCGGCCAACGGCGTACCACCCGGCTCGCGGGTCAGCACCACCTCGATGCCGGCGGCGCGCAGGCGCTCGGCCAGGTATTCGCGATTGGTGCTCTTGCCGGCGCCTTCGGGGCCTTCCAGAGTAATAAACAAGCCGGTCACAGGCAGTCCTTAGTCAGAGTCATTGCGAGCTTTTCGGTGCGTTGGCATCGAGTTCGGGCGTTTCGGGGGCTGGCGCAGGTTCTTGCGCCGGCACTTGCGGCAGCGCCTCGGGAGCCGTATTCGGTGAAGCGGCCGGAATCGGTGTTTGTTCCTGCGAAGCCTTGGCCTCCTGCGTACCGTTTTGTTCAGTATCGGTCGGCGATGTCTCTGGCGTGGCAGTGGGTGCCGGGCTGGAGCGGTAATCGGCGCGACGCTTGATCTGGAACTCCTTCACGGCATTGTTGTGGGCATCCAGGTCGTCGGAGAACACGTGAGTGCCATCACCACGCGCCACGAAGTAAAGGCTGTTGCCCTCCACCGGATTGAGTGCCGCATGGATGGCTTCGCGACCGACCATGGAAATCGGGGTCGGCGGCAGGCCCGCATTCATGTAGGTGTTATAGGGCGTCGATTCCTTGAGGTGAGCCCGGGTCAGCTTGCCGCTGTAGCGGTCGCCGAGGCCGTAGATCACTGTCGGATCGGTCTGCAGCAGCATGCCTATCGCCATGCGGCGCACAAACACGCCGGCAATCTGTCCGCGTTCCTGTGGCACACCGGTTTCCTTTTCCACCAGCGAAGCCATGATCAGCGCCTGGTAGGGTTCGGTGTACGGCGTATCTGCAGCGCGCTTCTCCCACTCCTTGGCGAGCACTTCATCGAGGCGGTCGTAAGCGGTTTTCAGCACCTCGACATCAGACATGCCCCTCACGTAACGATAAGTGTCAGGGAAGAAGCGCCCTTCCGGAAAAATCCCGGTGTGGCCGAGCTTGTCCATGACCTGGCTATCGCTCAAACCGTCGAGGCTATGATCAAGTTTTTCTTCCTTGGCCAGCGCTGCGCGGACCTGACGGAAATTCCAGCCTTCGACCAGGGTCAGGCTGTATTGAACCATTTCCCCGCGTTTCCACAGATCGATCAGGCCTTCGACGGTCATGCCAGGTTGAATGCGGTATTCCCCGCTGTGCAGAGGTTGTTTGGCCAGGTTGAAGCGCCAATACACCCGCAGCCAGAATGCGTCCTTGATGACGCCATTGGCTTCGAGTCGGTAGAAGGTGCGGGTCGGCGTGGTGCCCTTGGGCACATCCAGCAATTGTTCCTGGGCAATGTTCAGCGGCTGTACCAGCGCCGAATGAATCTTCCAGGCAGAAGCACCCATCAGCAGCCCCGCCAGAACCACTCCGGTTTCCAGCAGCAGCAAGAGTTTACGTCTCACGTATCAAGCATCCAGTAGCACACGGGCAATGGTTTGGAGTTTACGGGTGAGCGGCCCAACCGGCCAGTGAAGAGCAGCATAGGCGCGCACCGGCCAGATACCATACACGCTGTTGCAGACAAAGACTTCGTCAGCCCATTGCAGCTGCTCGAGGGGGATATCGGTGATTTGCGTGGGGATTCCCAGCGACTTGGCCTGAAACAATATTTCGGCACGCATCACGCCTGCCACGCCGCAGCGCTTGAGGTCGGCAGTGATGAGCACGCCATCACGCACCAGGAACAAGTTGCTGAACACGCCTTCAATCACGCGCCCGGCCTGATCGAGCATCAAGCCTTCGGCATGCTCGCTGTCCTGCCATTCGGCACGGGCGAGGACTTGCTCAAGACGATTCAGGTGCTTGAGGCCGGCCAGTAATGGCTGCCTGGACAATCGCGTGACGCAGGGAAACAGACGAACACCCTGCTCACCGTGGACCCCAGGGTAAGCCGCCGGTGGATTGCCTTGCAGAATGCGTCGGGCCTGGGCCGAAGGATCCGGGGCGTAACCGCGCAGTCCGTCGCCACGGGTGAGAATGAGCTTGAGCACCCCATCACCCAGTGCCGCGGCGTAGGCCAACAGTTCGCTGCGGATCAGCTCATGCTCGGCGGTTATCGCCAGGCGTGAGCAGCCATCCGCCAGACGCGACAGATGCCGGTCCAGCAACACGGGCCGACCACTGCGCACGGCGATGGTCTCGAACAGACCATCGCCATAAGCCAGGCCGCGATCCTTCAGCGACAAAGCGTCAGCCGGCTGACCGTCGACCCAGCTGTCCATCAGCCTGCGAACCGGCGGAACACCAGCGAGCCGTTGGTGCCACCAAAACCGAAGGAGTTGGAAACGACCACATCGATATCCATGTTGCGCGCCGTGTGCGGCACGAAATCGAGGTCGCAGCCTTCATCCGGCTCATCGAGGTTAATGGTCGGCGGCGCCACCTGGCCGTTGATCGCCAGCACGCTGAAGATCGCCTCGACCGCGCCCGCCGCACCCAGCAGGTGGCCGGTCATGGACTTGGTGGAACTGACGGCCAGCTTGTAGGCGTGCTCGCCGAACACCGACTTGATCGCATTGACTTCGGCCAGGTCGCCTGCCGGAGTCGAGGTGCCGTGGGCGTTGATGTACTGCACTTGATCGCCATTGATTTTGGCATCGCGCAGTGCATTGGTGATGCAGCGCGCAGCACCCGCGCCATCAGCTGGCGGCGAGGTCATGTGGTAAGCGTCGCCACTGGTGCCGAAGCCGATCAGCTCGGCATAGATGGTCGCGCCGCGGGCCTTGGCGTGCTCGAGTTCTTCCAATACCAGCGCGCCGGCACCATTGGACAATACAAAGCCATCGCGGCCCTTGTCCCATGGACGGCTGGCGCGGGTCGGCTCATCGTTGCGGGTCGACAGCGCGCGGGAGGCACCGAAGCCGCCCATGCCCAGACCGCAGGCCGCCATCTCGGCGCCGCCGGCAATCATCACGTCGGCTTCGTCGTACATGATGTTGCGGGCCGCCATGCCAATGCAGTGGGTACCGGTGGTACAGGCCGTGGCGATGGCGTAGTTGGGTCCCTGTGCACCGAGGTGGATGGACAGGAAACCGGAAATCATATTGATGATCGAGCCTGGCACGAAGAACGGAGAGATCCGTCGCGGGCCGGTCTCGTGCAGCGTGCGGGCGGTTTCTTCGATATTGGTCAGACCGCCAATACCCGAGCCCATGGCCACGCCGATACGCTCACGGTTGGCGTCGGTGACTTCCAGACCGGAATTGCGTACCGCCTGAAAACCTGCGGCCAGACCGTACTGAATGAACAGGTCGAGCTTGCGGGCTTCCTTGACCGAGAGGTATTCCTCGACATTGAAGTCCTTTACCGAGCCGCCAAAACGGGTGGAATAGGCAGAAAGGTCGGCGTGTTCGATCAGACCAATGCCACTACGGCCAGCCAGAATGCCCTGCCAGCTGCTCGGCACATCCGTGCCCAGTGGCGACAACATACCCATACCGGTGACTACGACGCGTCTACGCGACACAGCACTCTCCTTTTTTCAAATGACGACTTTGCATCAGGCCTAAAGAAAAAACCGCACGCCTTGATGGCAGTGCGGTTTTTCCATGACAGCGAGCAACGATTACAAACTATTACGCCTGGTGGCTAGTAACGTAGTCGATTGCAGCTTGTACAGTAGTGATCTTCTCGGCTTCTTCGTCAGGGATTTCGGTCTCGAATTCCTCTTCCAGAGCCATCACCAGCTCAACGGTGTCAAGGGAGTCGGCACCCAGGTCTTCAACGAAGGAAGCAGTGTTGACCACTTCTTCTTCTTTAACGCCCAGTTGCTCAGCAACGATTTTCTTGACGCGCTCTTCGATGGTGCTCATACCTTGTTTTCACTCCTAATGGACAAATTCAGGCAGCTGGCCAGTGGGTAAGTGTATAGAAAGACTTTTCAGCTTTTCAACTGAAAGCTTCACTCCTCGTACCCGGTGACCCTCTGCCTATAAATAGATTGCAGCTTTATAACGGATTTTAGACAGCTCGTATGACATTTTTTTGAAGCAATCCGTCACATTTGAATTACATGTACATCCCGCCGTTCACCGGGATTGTAGCTCCGGTAACGTAAGCCGCACCGTCCGACGCAAGAAAAGCGACCACGGACGCGATCTCTTGAGCCTGCCCCAGACGACCCAGCGGAATCTGCGTCTGCAAGGCTTCACGCTGTGCCTCGGGCAGTTCACGGGTCATATCGGTATCGATGAACCCAGGGGCCACCGAGTTTACCGTAATCGAACGCGAACCGACTTCACGCGCCAGAGCACGGCTGAAACCTTCCAGGCCGGCCTTGGCGGCAGCGTAGTTTACTTGGCCTGCGTTGCCCATGGCACCCACAACCGAGCCAATACTGATAATTCGGCCCCAACGAGCTTTGGTCATGCCGCGCAAAACGCCCTTGGACAGGCGGAACAGACTGTTCAGATTGGTATCAACAACGTCGTGCCACTCGTCGTCTTTCATGCGCATCATCAGGTTATCGCGGGTGATACCGGCATTATTGACCAGAATTGCCGGCGCACCGAACTGCTCCTGAATGCTCGCCAGAACACTTGCCACGGACTCGTCGCTGGTGACATTGAGTTCCAGGCCTGTGCCCTGGATACCGTTTTCCTTCAGGGTCGCGGCGATGCGCTCAGCACCCGACGCGGAGGTCGCGGTACCCACAACGATAGCGCCCTGACGCCCCAGCTCCAGGGCGATGGCCTGGCCTATGCCACGGCTTGCACCGGTGACCAGTGCAACTTTACCTTGCAGACTCATGCAAGCTTCTCCTGATTCAGGCCAACGCTGCACGGGCGGCAGCGAAAGCGTCTGGGGTATTGAGGTTGGATGTCGACACGCCTTCGGCGCAACGTTTGTTCAGACCGGCGAGCACTTTGCCCGGGCCACACTCGACCAGGTTGGTCGCGCCTTTGGCGGCCAGCGCCTGGACCGATTCAACCCAGCGTACTGGCTTGTACAGTTGTTCGAGCAGATCGCGCTTGAGGGTTTCCAGATCGGCCGGCACCTGGGCACTGACGTTCTGTACCACGGGAATCTGCGGCGCCTGCCAGTCGATCGCAGCGATCGATTCGGCGAAACGTTCGGCAGCCGGACGCATCAGCTCGCAGTGCGACGGCACACTGACCGGCAGCGGCATGGCGCGCTTGGCACCACGCGCCTTGCAGCCTTCGATGGCGCGCTCGACGGCAGCCTTGGCACCGGCGATGACCACCTGGCCCGGCGAGTTGAAATTGACCGCGCTGACCACTTCGCCTTGCGCCGCTTCGGCACAGGCTGCCAGTACGTCGGCATCGTCCAGGCCCAGGATAGCGGCCATGCCGCCCTGCCCGGCCGGAACGGCTTCCTGCATCAACTGGCCACGACGCTCGACGAGTTTCACCGCGTCGCCCAGGCTCAGGCTGCCTGCCGCGACCAGCGCGCTGTATTCACCCAGGCTGTGCCCGGCAACGTAGGCCGGGCGTGCGCCACCTTCAGCCAGCCACAGACGCCACAAGGCGATAGAGGCGGTCAGAATGGCCGGCTGGGTTTTATCGGTTTGATTGAGTTGCTCTTCCGGCCCTTGCTGGGTCAGTGCCCACAGGTCGTAACCCAGTGCATCGGAAGCTTCTTTGAATGTTTCAAGGACAACCGGATGTTGCGCGCCCAGCTCGGCCAGCATGCCGAGGGACTGCGAACCCTGTCCTGGAAAGACGAATGCGAGGGAAGCAGACATGTAACAAGCCCCTAATGATCTTGTCGTCGGAGAGTTGGCGCCCCACTTCGGGGACGCAAGAAACTGACAGTTGGATGGCCCATCGAACCAAGCGGTCACATTTAAGCATTGTCCGACGAAAACGCCTAAAGCAACAAATCCTCCAGACGACCGTGCAGGCGCTCGGGAAGATTCTCCTGAATCTCGATCAAGGCGCGCTCAATGGCACTCTGAAACCCCTGGACCCCTGCAGAACCGTGGCTTTTCACCACAATACCCTGCAAGCCGAGAAAGCTCGCGCCGTTGTGTCGGGCAGGCGCCAGATCGGCCTGCAGGCGCTTCATCAAGGGCAGCGCCAGTGCGCCAATCACGCGAGAGGCCACGTTCTTCCTGAACAACGCCTCGATGCGCCCGGCAATCATGGTCGCCAGACCTTCGCTGGACTTGAGCAGGATGTTGCCGACAAAACCGTCACACACCACCACATCCGCTTCGCCACGGTACAAACCGTCGCCCTCGATAAAGCCGATGTAATTGATGCCACGGGCGCCCTGCAACAAAGTCGCTGCCAACTTGACCTGTTGATTGCCCTTGATGTCTTCGGTGCCGATGTTCAGCAACGCCACCCGAGGACGCGCGATACCCAGGGTCTCAGCCGCAACCGAGCCCATGACCGCAAACTGCAGCAGATGCTCGGCACTGCAATCGACGTTGGCGCCCAGGTCGAGCAATTGGCAGTAACCCTTTTGTGTCGGAATCGCCGCCACCATGGCCGGGCGGTCAATGCCCGGCAGGGTCTTGAGCACGAACCGCGACAACGCCATCAGCGCACCGGTATTGCCGGCACTGACACAGGCCTGGACCTTGCCGTCACGCAACAACTCAAGCGCCACGCGCATCGACGAGTCGGGTTTGCCACGCAGGGCCTGGGCCGGCTTCTCGTCCATTGTGATGACTTCGCTCGCCGGGGCAATCGACAGGCGCGCGCGATCCACAGCCGGATGGCCAGCGATTAATTCTTCAAGAAGGGAGGGTTGACCGACGAGGGTCAGGTGCAGCGAGGGCGTAGCAGACAGGCAAGCAAGGCTGGCCTGGACAATGCTGCGGGGACCGAAGTCCCCGCCCATTGCGTCAATCGCGATGACTTGAGCGGACAAGTGATTACTCGTCAGCGCCCTTGTCGATCACTTTACGGCCACGGTATACGCCTTCTGGCGATACGTGGTGACGCAGGTGAACTTCACCGGTGGTTTTTTCTACAGACAGGGTGCTAGCCTCGAGAGCGTCGTGCGAACGGCGCATGTCACGGGCAGAGCGGGATTTTTTGTTCTGCTGAACAGCCATAATTGATTAACTCCTAAACGTTTGGGTCACGCTTTAACTGCGCCAATACACTGAACGGGTTGGACCGCGTTACCTCGTCCTCGCTCGGTTCGGGCTCATCGAGACCCGCCGGCTGCTGGCATTCTTCCGGATGATGAGCAGGCACAATGGGCAAGGCGAGCAGAAGCTCCTCCTCGATCAGTGACTGCAGATCCAAAGGATCTTCGCCCAGTTCCAGCACGTCATAACCTTTCGGCAACGACTGGGTATTCGCACCCTCCTTCACCACAGCGTAACTGCATTCGCTGTGGATCGGCAGGGTGACCAGCTCAAGACAACGCTGGCAAACCATTTTGACCTCAGTGTCGATAAAGCTGTGGATGACCACAGATTTACGTTCATCTCGTTCAAAAACGAATTTAGCCTGCACCGTACCGACATTGTCGGAAAGCGGGTCGCAGAGTCTCTCCAAATCGGCCAGCAGCATTTCACCTTGAAGGGTGGTGCCACGATCAGCCAATTTGCGCGGGTCAACGTGAGGTGGAATCGGGTCATTCAACATAGGCGCAGCATTATAGGGATGCCCCCGCCCATGTCAAAGGAAATTCAGCCCTGTCCGTCACTTGGAAGCCTCGCTAGAATTCGCACACGCCTTATGGAGTTGCGCATGCTGCCTTTATTACTCGCTTCCAGCTCGGCCTATCGCCGGGAATTGCTGACCCGCCTGCAGCTGCCTTTCACTTGCAGCTCGCCGGATATCGATGAAAGCCATCGCCCGGGCGAGTCCGCCATCGAGCTGGTCAAGCGCCTCGCCGAAGAGAAAGCGCGCGCCCTGGCCGACAGCCATACCGCTCATCTGATAATCGGCTCCGACCAGGTCGCTGTGCTGGGTGAGCGGATTATCGGCAAGCCCCACACCTTCGAAAAGGCCAGCGAACAACTGCTGGCCGCCAGCAGTGCCAGCGTGACGTTCCTGACCGGCCTGGCCCTGCTCAACAGCCAGACCGGGTACTGCCAGGTCGATTGCGTGCCGTTCACCGTACACATGCGCACACTCGACGCAACCCGCATCGAACGCTACCTGCACGCAGAGCAACCCTACGACTGCGCAGGCAGCTTCAAGGCCGAAGGCCTGGGGGTCAGCCTGTTTCGCAGCACCGAGGGCCCTGACGCCACCAGCCTGATCGGCCTGCCACTGATTCGCCTGATCGACATGTTGCTGGCCGAAGGCGTGCAAATCCCCTGAAAGCAAAAGATCGCAGCTTGCGGCAGCCCCCACACGAATTAGCGTAGGAGCTGCCGCGGGCTGCGATCTTTTGACCCAAGGCCGGATCAGCGCAACGACGGACCGTTAAAGCCCATCCACATCGCCAAATGCTCAGCCACGCTGGCACCGAGTTTTTTCGAGAAGCGATCGAATGGCGACTCCTGAACGGTGAAGTCCACCAGCTCTTTCTCGCCGATCACATCCCGTGCAACCGAACTGGCATTGCCCAACCCATCGATCAACCCCAGCGGCAACGCCTGCTCACCGGACCAGACCAGGCCGGAGAACAGCTCCGGATGCTCCTTGTCCTTCAGGCGATCGCCACGCCCCTGCTTGACGCTGTTGATGAACTGCTTGTGGGTCGTATCGAGCACGCCCTGCCAGAAAACGGTTTCTTCCGGCTTCTGCGGCTGGAACGGATCGAGGAACGACTTGTGCTCGCCAGAGGTGTAGGTGCGCCGCTCGACGCCCAGCTTCTCCATGGTGCCGACAAAACCATAACCGGCTGCCGTCACACCGATGGAGCCGACCAGGCTCGCCTTGTCGGCGTAGATCTGATCTGCCGCGCTGGCGATGTAGTAAGCGCCGGAAGCCCCCAGATCGGAAATGACCGCATAGAGCTTGATATCCGGGTGCAGGCCGCGCAGACGACGGATCTCGTCATAGACATAACCCGACTGCACCGGACTGCCGCCCGGGCTGTTGATGCGCAGGATGACGCCCTTGACTTTCTTGTCCTCGAAAGCCGCGCGCAGGCTGCCAACGATATTGTCTGCGCTGGCCGATTCCTTGTCGGCAATCATGCCCGTCACATCGATCAGCGCCGTGTAATTGGCACTGAGGGTAGCGGCCTTCTCCATATCCATCAGTGGCGAAAACAGGGCAATTGCGCCGAACAGATACACAAAAGTCAGTAATTTGAAGAATATCCCCCAGCGACGGGACCGGCGCTGCTCCTGCACGCCAGCCAGCAGCGTTTTTTCCAGCAGCTTCCAGCTCTTGTCGTCACCGCTCTCTGCGCTCGCCTTGGCGGGCGCCTTCCATTCGTCGGCCATGCCATCCACCCCAAAAACAACCGGTTAAGCCCGCTGACTCAGCCAGGCATGCAATTCTGAAAAACGGTCGATGGCCAGTCGCGGCTCATACAACTTCAACGCATCGATCGATTGAGCACCATAACTGACGGCCACCGAACCCATGCCGGCATTGCGCGCCATCTGCAAATCGAAGGACGAATCACCGACCATCAACGCCTGCTCCGGGCGAACCTCGCAATGGGCGAGAATCTGCTCGAGCATCAGCGGATGGGGCTTGCTGGCGGTCTCGTCGGCGGCGCGAGTGATATCGAAGTAATTCTCCCAGCCATGGGACTTCAACACCCGGTCCAGCCCGCGACGGGCCTTGCCGGTCGCCACAGCCAGATGATAGCCCTCGGCACGAAACGCCTCGAGCGATTCGACCACACCCTCGAACAGCGGCGAAGGCACAGCCTCCGACGCAATGTAATGCTCGGCATAGTGCTCGCGGAAGGCGATCAGCCCGGCATCGTCGATTTCGGGGTACAGGGTGCGGATCGCTTCCGGCAAGCCCAGGCCGATGATCCCCTTGACGGCCAGATCATCGCGCAGCTCAAAACCGGAACGCCGGGAGGCAACGTGCATCGCCTCGACAATTCGGCCAATGGAGTCGGCCAGGGTGCCGTCCCAATCAAAGATCAGCAGCTTGTAATCAGATGGGCGCACTCAATCGCTCCACGGTTTTGGCCCACATATCGTCGACCGGCGCTTGCAGCTTCAGTTCGCCGCCATCGGGGAGCGGCACGGTCAGCATGTAGGCGTGCAGGAACAGGCGCTTGCCGCCCAGATCACGGATTTCCTTACTGAAATCGTCATCACCATACTTGGTGTCGCCGGCAATGCAGTGCCCGGCGTGCAACGTGTGGACACGGATCTGGTGAGTGCGGCCGGTGATCGGCCTGGCTTCAACCAGGGTGGCAAAGTCGCCAAAGCGACGCAGGACCTTGAACACGGTCACAGACTCCTTGCCCTCCTCCTCGTCGACCTCGACCATACGCTCACCGGAGCGCAGATTGCTCTTGCCGAGCGCCGCTCGGACTTGCTTGATCGAGGACGCCCAGTTACCGCGAACCAGCGCCATATAGCGCTTATCAACGCCATCACCGCGCAAGGCTGTGTGCAGGTGACGCAGCATGCTGCGTTTCTTGGCGATCATCAGCAAGCCGGAGGTGTCGCGGTCAAGACGATGAACCAGTTCGAGCTCCTTGCAATCGGGACGCAACTGACGAAAGGCTTCGATGACACCGTAATTCAAGCCGCTGCCGCCGTGAACGGCGATGCCGCAAGGCTTGTTGATCACGATCAGCGCCTTGTCTTCGAAGACAATCGAGGCTTCGAGCCGCTGCAGCAGGCCTTGTGCCAGTGGTACCGGCTCGTCGCGCTCGGGCACGCGAACCGGTGGCACGCGCACGATATCGCCCGCCTGCAGCTTGTACTCGGGCTTGATCCGACCCTTGTTCACGCGCACTTCGCCCTTGCGCAAAATGCGGTAAATCAAGGTCTTGGGCACGCCTTTGAGTCGGGCGAGAAGGAAATTATCAATGCGCTGGCCGGCATATTCCGGCGAGACCTCAAGCAGTTGTACGCCTGGAGTCGGGGGGGTAGTCGTCGTCATGGCGCGGATGATAACAATTTTTTATGGAATTGAAGCACTTAATCATTGCTGCTATAGTCGCGAACGCCGCCAAAAGCGGCCTGGACAGCGGACCAACGGTCAAAAACCGGCCCTGACCAACGCAATTCACCAGGACGCGAGGCCGTCCTACGGGGCTTTCGCTACGTAACGGTGGAGTTTGCAGGTGTAACGAGCGCAGGTGACATGAGGCCTGAATCACGCCACAAAGCAGAGTTTTCCACTCGTTTTGCGAGCCATATTCACGGCCAGTTCACAAAGTGCAGTCAGCTGCGAATGACCCCGAGCGAAGGCATCGGAAACAACGCCTAAATTAGCCATGATGCGTGACCTCCCCTTTCGGAGCTCACGGTAAATGCCAACCCGCTGCGGATTCTGCGCGCGGCAGCACCCGAATTATCAGGGATACGTGTAGGGTGGAGATGCACAACCGCCGGA